>OLPW01000024.1_pt1 | contig 141157 bp, 116 predicted proteins | sample 1672161 | NCBI WGS metagenome assembly OLPW01 (sample SAMEA3136654, study PRJEB25190) | human gut metagenome
ACAGTGACTTGTCGCCAGTTTCCTAACTTGACATTCGCTCCACGGAAAACCTGCACCAGCTTATTCATTTGCCGGGCAGCAACCTCGCGCTTCATTGCTATCATGTCACAGCTCTCTTAGTATATCCGAGAGAGCACAAAATTGCAAGTACTTTTTTTGTTTTTTTTCAAGTACAATCTTTTTCTTCTTTATTCTTGTGTTTTCTCATGTATATATATTTGATTATTGATCGATTCACTTCCTATTATATATAGAAGAAACTCGTTTTATATCATTATTGTTTCCCCCTTTTATTCAATACATGATGTGTTTAAACTGAATCCCAATTAAGATTCTCATAATTTTTCTTCTCAAATACTTGACATCACTCTGTTCGAATGATATTATTATCTCGACTTGTAAGACCAAAGGCGGTTTTCCTATTTACTGAGGAGAAACTGTCTTTTTTTATTCGTTTTTACAGGTCAGATACTTCAGTTATCATGCAGTACGCTAACGCCGGATGTTTTCCCCAAGAATATCCCTGCCGCAGCAGTACCGTCAGCGCACAGCCTCTTTGTAGGAATTCCCCAGTTTCGTGTGCAGATGTTTCTGTCTGGTAACTAAAGGATCCTCTCAATTACATACCATAGAAATGACGCCGCCTGCTGGAGTTGCAGATCCAGCAAAGCGGCGTCATTTCCGTTATAATGCATTCTTGTTACTGTTCACACGATGTGCGACCAGTAACGCATTCTTTACTTTTATAAGAGTTTTTCTATCTCCGGAAATGGACTCAGACTCCTTTTCAATATTCCATGAATATATGCGATCACCATTCCATAGTTTGCAATCGGGATTCCTTGATCCTGTGCGCAACTGATCCTGTATTTCATTTCGCGTTCATTCAACATACACCCTCCACAATGAATGATCATTTTGTATGAACCAAGGTCATCTGGGAATTCTGTTCCTGAAGAAGTCTCTATTATAAGTTCTTTCCCTGTATACTCTTTCAGCCAGCGTGGAATCTTCACCGTACCAATATCATCACACTGTCTGTGATGTGTGCACCCTTCACTGATCAGTACTTTATCACCGTCTTCCAGAATATCCAGTGCCTTTACTCCGTGTACCATTGTTTCCAGATTTCCTTTATATCTTGCAAATAGAATCGAAAAGGAAGTTAATAAGATATCCTTTGGTGTATCTTTTGACACTCTACCAAACACCTGACTGTCTGTAATAACCATCTTCGGCTTTTTTCCAAGTGAAGCTAATGTTCCTGCAAGTTCTGTTTCTTTTACAACAATAGCAGATGCATCTGCATCCAAAATGTCACGAATCGTCTGCTGCTGTGGCAAAATCAGGCGTCCCTTTGGTGCCGCACTGTCAATCGGCACAACAAGCACTACAAAATCGGATGGTTCAAGAAGATCTCCAACAATCTTTCGTTCTTCCTCTTCCTTTCCTTTCAATGCTCCAAGTTCTTCCTTCAGCTCATAAATTCCGCTTTTATCCGCTGCACTTACAAGAAGAATCTTCTCTTTCTCTGTTTTCAAATAACTTGCGGTATTTTCCTTTACCCGCAATCTCTCATCTTCTTGTGTAAACCGTTCACATTTATTCAGTACTATTATATAAGGTATGTTCTTTTTCTGAATCCGCTCTGTTATCTTGAGATCTTCTTCACTGACGCCACACGTTCCATCAATCACAACAACAGCAATGTCTGTCTTATTCAACACCTGATAGCTCTTCTTCACACGAAGTTCACCCAGTTCACCTTCATCATCAATTCCAGGAGTATCCATCATCACAACAGGACCCAACGGAAGAAGTTCCATTGTCTTATAAACCGGATCCGTTGTTGTTCCTTTCACATCAGAAACTACCGCAAGATCCTGTCCTGTTACCGCATTCATCACGCTTGATTTTCCAGCATTGCGCTTACCAAAAAAGCCGATGTGCACTCGTTCGGACACCGGCGTCTGATTCATACCCATATTCTTTTTCCTTTCTTTTGGCGGAGACATGTGGGAATCGAACCCACCCGGGACGTACCACGCCCCACACTGGTTTTGAAGACCAGGAAGCACACCAGTTACTCTTCTGCCTCCATAATGCTTAGACAATTCATCATTGTTCAAGAATGCCTCGGCATTCTTGCTGCGAGGTGCGCGTCATGCAATTGCATGACATACTTCTACTGCGCACCTCTGCAATCCTGCCGGAGGCTATATCAGCTGGGGGATTGACTCCCAGCTGATATATTTATTAAGAAACGGAGCAAACGCCAGCTGATATCTGGTCATCCGCTCCGCCATCTGATTCTATCCTAACAGAATCTTTCTTTCCTGTAAATCACAATTGCTTACATCAATTCCTCTGCCATCTTCTCGATGTCCGCTTTATTCTGCTCATCCATAGAAGACATAATCTTTACTGAAGTCTCAAGCCATGTGATATTCTTGCTCTTCTCAAACATTCCTGTCATCACTTTACCAGCCATAGAAGCCCAGGATCCGTTCTCAATCAGACCAATTGTCTTATTCTGATAGTTACGCTCTGTCAAGTGCTCGATAAATGTCTTCATGACCGGGAATACATCTCCGTTATAAGTTGTTGAAGCAAGAACGATCTTACCGTAACGGAACGCATCTTCTACAGCCTCTGCCATATCCTCACGGGCAAGGTCTGTTACTACGACCTTAGGGCATCCTTTTTCTTTCAGCTTCTCAGCAAGAAGTTCAACTGCCTTCTTTGTATTTCCATAAACAGATGTGTACGCGATCATAACACCTTCAGATTCTGTTCCATAAGAAGACCATGTATTATACTGTCCAATGTAGTGCTCCAGATTCTCTGTAAGAACCGGTCCATGCAGCGGGCAGATTGTCTGAATATCCAGTGTTGCTGCAACCTTCAAAAGATTCTGAACCTGTGCTCCGTATTTTCCAACAATTCCGACATAGTAACGGCGTGCTTCGCAATCCCAGTCTTCCTCTGCATCAAGCGCTCCGAACTTACCGAATCCATCCGCAGAGAAAAGAACCTTATCCTTGCTATCGTATGTTACCATTACCTCCGGCCAATGTACCATCGGTGCAAATACAAATGTAAGCTCATGTTTTCCAAGTGTCAGTGTATCTTTATTCTTCACTTCCAGCTTGTTCTCGTCTGCAAGTTTCAGGTCACGGAAGAAGTTTCCGATCATTGTAAATGTCTTTGCATTTCCAACCACCTTTATATTCGGATATACTTCCAGAAATTTCTGAATATTTGCTGAATGATCCGGCTCCATGTGCTGAATGATCAGGTAATCAGGTGTTGCTCCATTCAATACATCTGCAATATTCTTCAGCCACTCATCGCCAAAAGCTGCATCCACTGTATCCATAACCGCAATTTTCTCATCATTGATCACATAGGAATTGTAAGCCATGCCATTCGGCACGATATACTGACCCTCGAATAAATCAATGTTGTGATCATTTACACCTACATATAAAATGTCATCTGTAATTCTCATATTATGCTCCTTCTCTGCCGAACTATCAGCAGTCTTTTCATTACCGCTCCCACTGATCTGTGAGCAGCACTTTTTTCGTTACTGCACACTCCCGTGTGAACAGCAACCTTTTTTCTTTTATTACTGAATAGAGTATAGCGCAAACCGCCCTCAGAATCAACGTTCATTCTCATATTCTCGTTTCTTTTTTGGAAACATGATTACTTTTCCTTCCATATCTATCGCTCCACTGTTCGACACAGAATATGCGCATTTTGCCTTGAATCCAAAGATTAGACCATGCACTCATGAAGTTCTTCTCTCTCAATCCCCTTTTCCTGCATTACATGCTTGATCTGTTCTACCGCCTCAAGCGGTGCTGCCCAGGCAAGTCCACAACCGGCCGAGATTACTCTAGGCACCGGAATCAGTCTGCCCGGTACCTCCTCTGCCTTGCACGCTTTTTCCATCGCCATCGCATCCGCAGTTGTGTGAAATGTCACCACAAGTTTTAATTCTTTCTTTCTCATTTATGAGATCTCCTGTTTTCCTTTTATCTTTCTTAAAAAATCACAGATTGCCCAGGCAATACTCATACCTGCCGCAATCCCCAATGCATATAAAAATGTATCTCGTCCATAATTCCATGCCTGATGTAAATTTCCTTCAACAACACTTCTCATACAATAATAAAGCGTGCTTCCTGGAATCAGTGGAATCACCGATGTTACAAAAAATGAAGTCGAAGTACTCCTGCAACTACGCGCAAGTATCTCCGCATATAAGTCGATTCCAAAAGCTGCTGCCAATGTCGGGAAGAACACACCTCCCCAGAATCCTCTGCAGATGATAAATAACAGCCAGCCCAGAAAACCGCCAAGTGCCGCCAATGGAAGGTGTTTCTTCTTCATATGAAACAATATGCCAAATGCAACCGAACCCGCTGCACCTGTAAATAATTGAACAATATACGTCATCAACCAATCCTCCCAATCAGAAATATTGCTCCGATAAATCCAAGTGCAAGCACTGCTGCAAGAAGCATTGCCTCTATAAAACGCATAACCCCAGATATCGTATCTCCAATCAATATATCACGAATTGCATTGGTTGCCATCAATCCCGGGATCAATAACATAATATCACCAATCATAATCTTATCCACGTGCAGAGCCGGAAAAAGCCTCGCCATAACACAAATAAAACATCCCGCAAGAAATGATGCCACAAATTGAAACGTCACTTCATTCATGCAATACTTTCTTATATGTCTCTGTGCTCCCCAGATTAAGATGCCTGCTAATCCGGCCAGTAATGCATCCCAAAGATTTCCTCCATAGAAAAGCGCAAAACTAAAAGCTGCCAGAATACTCCCTGCGAGTTTTCCTGTCTGTGTCGGAACAACTTTGTCAATCTGATCGAAGACTTCCCTGAGTTCTTCAGGAGACATAGGATTCTGGCAAAACTGTCTACTCAAATTATTCAATTTCTCCAGCTTCTCAAAATCATTTCCTCCGGTCTTTCGGATTCTCCTTGTCTGAGTTCGTACATTTTCTTCTGGAAATTCCATTGTAATAACAATGCTCGATGTGATCACAAACACATTCATCTGTGTTGCACCGCATGCATATCCCATACGGTTCAATGTATCTTCTACACGAAATATCTCCGCCCCGCTTGAAAGCAGCGCATCTCCGATATCAAGAAATACATGCAGATATTTTGTTGAAATATACATGCTGTTATCCTCACATTTTCCTTTTTCTCAACTCTCTTATTATAACCGAAACCAGACAAATAGAAAACATTTTTTATTACTAAAATGCTCCCTTTACCAAATTCACATTCAGTAAAGGGAGCAGGGCTTTTTACTATTTCATTTTACTCGATCACAACAGCAAATCCATCTTCGATTTCTTCTACTGTTGTTTTCTTTCCGTGATCCTTTGCAAATTTCTCCACATTTGTTTTCTGATGTGGTTCTGTCACAAGAACCTTTACCGGACTATTGTCACTTTTAATCGCTTCTGCTGTCAGCATCAATGGTTCTGGACAAGATAATCCTCTTGCATCTACTTCTCTCATAACTATTTTCTCCTTATTTTGCTTCGCTTCTCTTGTTTGTAAATGCGATTACAAAACATACAATAATACAAATAATTGCTGCGATCTTACCTGCTGGCGGAACAGCTCCGGCTACGATCTCACCTGTCTCAGCATTCAGTGCTGTTCCACTTGCTGCCAGGCCAAGGTTATGTGCAAGTGCTCCACCTGCAAACATACCGATCACTGTTACTCCTGCATCAGATGATCCCTGACCTGCAAGTACAAGCTGACGCAGCGGGCATCCTCCTGCAAGAACTGCTGCAAATCCTACTGCATACATTCCAAGAATGCTCCACAGGTGCTGGGAGTGAGCGATCACTCCAGGTGTATTGAATGCAAGAACAAAATGTCCTGTTGCAACATTATATACAAGCATAACTGCGAAGAATCCTACAACGATTGTGATCAGGTCAAAGTTCTTCATAAGAATGATATCGCGGATACTTCCTGCGAAACACATTCTTGATTTCTGAGCAAATGCTCCAAAGAGAAGTCCACCGATCAGAGAAATAATGATTGGTGCATGCATACTTCCCGGACCTGCTGTACTACTCTTTAAAAGATTTGTTCCAAGTGCAAGTACAAGTACTCCGATCATAAGAAGTGGAAGTACACTTCCGCTCACTTTATTTGTCACATGTGCACGCCCAAGGCTGAAACCTTTCTTCAGTGCAAACACGCCTGTAGCAACACCAAGAGCAAATCCGATCAGTGCCACCCATGCATTCAGATCTCCGGCTGACATACGTATCACCATACGAAGCGGACATCCAAGGAATACAAGCGCTCCGATCACAAGAATCATTCCGAGTACAAAACGTACGATTGTGGAAGATCCTGCTGTTGCACGATATTCTTTTGTCGCAATTGAAATAATAAATGCACCGAGGACGATTCCGATGATCTCCGGTCTTGCATACTGTACCGGCTCTGCGGAATGAAGTCCAAGTGCTCCTGCTGTATCACGTACAAAACACGCAATACAGATTGCCATGTTCGCTGGGTTACCAAAATAAGCAAGTGTTGCTGCTACCAGACCCATTACGACACCGGCGATTCCCAGTTTCTTCTTTGAATCAAACAAATTCATTTCCTTTTCCTCTCTTTCTCTACAACTCTTTTATTGCACGAATTGCAAAATCGACCTCTTCTTCTGTATTGTAATGAGAAAAACTGAATCGGACAGCTCCCTGTTCTACTGTACCGAGTGCTTTGTGCATCAGTGGTGCACAATGTGCTCCCGGTCTGGTCGCAATCCCATAAACTTCATTTAATTCATCACTGACTTCAGAGGAGTCATAATCTCCCAGATTGAAAGTCACGATCGGAGCTCTTTCCTCTGCTGTAAAATCTCCATAGACTTTCACATCCGGGATCTGAGAAATCCCATCATAAAACCTGCGCATCAGATGAAGTTCTTTCTCACGGATCACATCAATTCCTGTACGGTTCAGATAATCAATCGCTGCGCCAAGTCCTGCAATCCCATGCCCATTAAGAGTTCCGGCCTCAAGTGCCGTCGGCATCTGGGACGGATGATGCATGTTATAAGTATCCACGCCACTTCCTCCACACAGAAGCGGACGAATTTCCACACCCTCCCTAACATAAAGTCCTCCGGTTCCCTGCGGTCCAAGCAGACCTTTATGTCCTGTGAAGCACAATACATCAACCCCAAGTTCCTGCACATCAATTGGATAAACACCTGCTGTCTGAGAAGCATCCACAACAAACAAAATATGCTTCTTCGATGCAATCTGTCCTACCCGTTTCAGATTGATCATATTTCCTGTCAGATTCGAAGCATGCGTACACACAATTGCTTTTGTGTTTTCACGCACTGCATTCTCCATCTCTTCATATGACAGATTTCCCTTTTCGTCACAGTTTAGAATTGTAAGCTCTACTCCCTGTTCCTGACACCAATACAGCGGACGCAATACTGAATTATGTTCCAGCACTGTTGTGATCACATGATTGCCCGGTTGAAATAAACCTTTCAGTGCAATATTAAGACTCTCTGTAGAATTTGCAGTAAATGCAATTCTTGTCGGACTTTCTGCATTAAAAAAATCTGCAAGCTTTTCCCTTACTGCATAGATACTTCTCGAAGCATCGAGTGCAGCTTCTGTTCCGCCTCTCCCTGCATTCCCCATATGCTCGAGAGCATAGAGAATCGCCTGTTTTACTTCTTCCGGTTTCTGCAATGTAGTTGCCGCATTATCCATGTAGATCATAGGGCTTCTTTTCCTTTCTGTATGTGTTTATATCGTTTACTTTTTAGATACAAATCACTAGTTATAGTATACTTCTCTTTTCTGTTTCCGTCTAATAGGAATCCGTAATGGATCTGCCCTATTTATAGGCTTTTTCTATAAATAGGGCGTGTTATTTGCATTCACCTATCCCTGTATTTTCTTTCTTCAAATACATTCTCTTTATCATCTTTATAAAACGCTCTGCTGCCGGAAGCAACGGATATTCTGCATCATAGACAAGGTTGATCATTCTCTTTCCACCTTGACTGCCCAGTGGAAAAGCCAGAAGTGTTCCATTTTTCAATTCCTCTTCTGCCGCAAGTTTAGACAAAATCGTAACTCCCATCCCTTTACTTACAGATCTTTTGATCGTCTCCTGATTCTCCATCAATGCTGCCAGCTTCATTTTTTTTATATCAATCCCTTGTTCTGCCAGCATTTTTTCTGCTTCTTTCTTTGTTCCGGATCCTTCTTCTCTTAAGATCACCGGCTCGTCCATGATCCAATCCGCCAATATTTGTCCACCACAAAGCTTTTCAACAAATTTCTCATTTGACGGAGTAAGCACAACTAATTCGTCTTCATAAAATGGAAGATATTTACAGTTTCCTTTCTCAATCACGGTTCCTGTAAATCCAATATCAATATGATGGGAAAGAATCATATCGATAACTCCTTTACTGTCTGTCTCAAAAAGCTTCAATTTTTCACCAGGATATTCTGCATGGAATGTAGACATTACATTTGGAAGAATATATTGCGCCGGTACGGTTGAAGCACCAATACGAAGTACATTTCCCTCCGGTTTTATTTCTTTTCCAAACCGTCCTTTTATTGTCTTTTCGATTTCAAGCATTTGTACCGCATAAGCATAAAGCTCTTTTCCACTCTCTGACAGCTCAACTCCTCTTGTATTTCTTATAAGGAAACAGGTATTCAGTTCTTTTTCTAATGCAGACACATGTGCACTGATAGTTGGCTGCGTAAGGAATAACTGCTTTGCCGCTTCCGAAAAACTTTTTGTTTCTGCTACTTTCACAAATGCTTCCAGTTGTTTTAAGTTCATTCACTCTCCCCTTACTTTCCTCTGATTTGTTCTCTTTGCAATTTATTTCCTGCCAAGCGTTCTGTCTGTGCACCTTCTTTTGCTGTAAATCCGATTCGATCTGTATATTCAAAAATCAATCTGGCATTTTTTCTGCTTGTCTGAAATACTTCTTTCACCTGACTCAGTGTAATCACTTTAGATACAGATAACATACGGCTTACTTCTGTTCTAATTTTAAACGTAATCTCTGTTGTTGTATAAACACTCTCACAAACCTCTGTAATTTCGTTTTCTTCCTGCATATAATTCAGAATTTCCATCAATTCATCTTGACTTTGTATTCCACTTTTCTTTTTCGTTTTTCTTGCTGACTCAAAAAATGTTTCCAATTCCACTTTGTTCAAAAAGAAAACTTTATTCTCATCTGATTGACTGGCAAAGATTTCTCTTAATTTAGAAACTTCTTCCGTCTCTTTTACTTTATATCCCTCCGGAGAAATCAGCTCTATACTAGAATTTTCCTGTTGCAACCTTATACAACCGACATTTCCATGTTCCTCCAATAGTATAAGACATTTCTGAATTTCCCGATTCTGTTCCTTTTTCCCTTTGCTGATCTGATTGAAAAGAACTGTCTTTGGCATTCCTCTTCGATATGGATGAGCAGACAACCAGCTTTCCAATTCATCCATAATTCTCTTTTCTAAAGAAATCTGTTCCTGCAGGCTCTTTTCTTGATCTGGGATTTCCTTTGAGCACTTATTTTCTTGATTCCAAAGATTGTTTTCCAACAGTTCCAGTCTTTGTAAAACCCCATCATGATATTTTCGCTCTTTTTTTTCTCCCATTTCAAGGATAATTCCTCCACCGATTGTCTCGAGTGGTGAATAAAATCGGACAACAAACCTGTCCCCTGGACAAAACGCAGCAGGTTCTTCTAACCTTAATTGGACATAGGCTGATTCCCCCGGCTCAACTTTCTCACAGGACAACGGAACTGCTCTGCACAGAACTTCTGTTGTTCCGCTATAAAAATGTAATCGTGTCTGATGTTCAACACTTCTTTTACTTTGTGGAAGAAGTGTCAGTTTTGCATTCACATAGCGGCTGACTTTCATACTTCCTTCCGGTGCAATCACATTTCCTCGATACACAAACTTCCCATCACTGCTCTGTCTTCGGTCCGTCTGAACCAGGTTCAGTGCGCTTCTCTGACCTGCTTCACAAACTTCTGCTTCCTGCTCATGCACCTGAACTCCACGAACTCTGCACGAAGTTTGTTGTGGATAGATCATCACCCGATCTCCCGAATGAATTTTCCCGTCAAGAAGTGTTCCCGTCACAACTGTTCCGCTTCCTTTAATTGAAAATACTCTGTCCACAGGAAGTCTTGGAAATGCAGGAGTTTTCCACATTTCTTTCTGCTTTTTTACACATTTCAGGATTTGACTTCTTAATTCTTCTATTCCGGCTCCCGATTTTGCTGAAACACGTACAATGTCCACATTATATTCCAGCTTATCTTCTACCTGATTATTTCTCTGACCTAGTGTAAGCAGCTGTTGCATTTCTTCACAGATCTGCTGTTCTACCATCTCCAGCCATTCCTCATCCACAAGGTCACATTTATTCAAAACAACAAGGATATTCTCAACACCCAGAAGGCGTAAAATTGCCAGATGTTCTCTTGTCTGTGGCATAATCCCCTCATCTGCTGCAATTACAAGAAGAACAAGGTCCATTCCTACCACACCTGCAGTCATATTAGAGATAAATTTCTCATGCCCGGGAACATCAATGATTCCGACACGCTCTCCGTCTGTCAAATCCATCCATGTAAACCCTAGATCAATTGTGATTCCACGTGCTTTCTCTTCTTTCAGACGGTCTGTATCTCTTCCCGTTAATGCCTTGATCAGTGTCGTCTTACCATGATCGATATGTCCGGCAGTTCCGATGATCACATGTCTTTCCATCTAATGCAGTCCCTTTCTTAATGCTGTTTTTCTTTCTTAGTTATGTTTTCTTTCCATAACATGTCTGATCTGTGTCGCCAGATATTCGATTCCTTCTTCCGAGAAAGTTCTCATATCCAGAAGGAAACGCCCTTCCTTTATTCTTCCAATTACCGGAACTGAAAGATTTCTCATCCTGCTTTCTAATTCTTCAACGGTGATCTCAGTTGATTCCAATGCTACTCCATAACTTGGAATCTCCGTCTCAGGAAGTGCACCGCCACCAGCCTTAGAAATACATTTTTCCACTTGAATCTGAACGGACGCTCCCTCTTGATTCCATCTATCAGCACAGACTCTTGCTTTCTCTTTTATTTCCTCCACAGGTCTTGTCAGCATTCTCAGTGTTGGAATCTTTTGAACCGCTTCTTTCTGATCCAGATAACATTTCAATACTTCTTCTATCGCTGTCATTGTAAATTTATCTGCCCGAAGAGCCCGAAGCAATGGATGATTACGCATCTGATCAATATATTTTTTCTTTCCTACAAGGACTCCTGCCTGTGCTCCACCAAATAGTTTATCACCACTAAAACAAACAACATCTGCACCAGCCTTTACTTCTTCCTGTACAGTTGGTTCTTTGGATAAACCATATTCCTCCAGATTTATAAGTACACCACTGCCCAGATCTTCAATCACTGGAATTCCGCTTCGTTCCGTATGATTCTCGAAGTTTTCAGGCGGCAATTCCTGCGTGCACTCTATCAGACCAGTACTTAATTCATACAATTCTTCTGCACTTACCGATTCTGTAAACCCGACAATTCTGTAATTACTTGTGTGGACTTTCAAAAATGCTTTCGTCTTTTCACTGACTGCTGCTTTATAATCTTCTATCCTTGTACGATTGGTTGTCCCGACTTCTTTCAAAATAGCACCGCTTAATTCAAGAACTTCCGGAATACGGAATTTCCCTCCGATTTCAACAAGTTCTCCTCTGGAGACGACCACTTCTCCTCCCTTTGTCAATGCACTCAAGGCAAGAAGTACAGCTCCGGCATTGTTATTCACAACAATTGCCGCTTCTGCTCCTGTGATCTGACAAAGCAATTCTTCTGCATATCCGGTCCTGTTTCCACGTTTTCCATCCTGTAAATCATATTCCAGACTGGAATAATTCTCTGCAACTGCTTTCAGTTTTTCCGCAATCTCATGACTAAGCGTTGCACGTCCAAGCCCGGTATGAAGGATTACTCCTGTTCCGTTATAAACTGGTCGGATCTCCTTTTTCTGTTCTTGTTCCAAAAGATGGTTCACTTCTGATTTCTTTGAACTTGATTCTATCTCATACAGAAATTTCTGAATCATTTCTTTTGCTTCATGCTCACTGATTCCCTTTTTGATTCCTTGTGAGATTTCATTTCTCAGATTCTCCACAGAATCTCTGACTGCTCCGAGAACACGCTCATATCCTTCTTTCTCTGCCAGTCTCTGAACATTTTCTTTCTTCATCAAGTCATCTACTCGCGGAAGCAGGCGGAAGATCTGATTCTTTTCTTTCTGTAAATTTTCTCTTTTCTTATTCTGATCTAACTGTTCCAACTACTGCTGCTCCTTATTTTCTCTTTCTACAGCGAAATGCCGCAAGAAACCGTTACTGCTCACAGAATACTGTGAACAGTAACAAGAAATCTCTTACAGCATTTCCATTTTTCCTTTTTTTAGTTGGATGAGTTTTTCCTGCCGCTCTTTAACACAGCCTACAACAGAAACTTTCGTCTCCATTCCCACTGCCTCAAAGTCTGCTAACAGACAATCTAATTCTTCTCTTGGGACACTGACAAGAAGTCCTCCTGAAGTCTGCGGATCGCTGATCAGATCTAAATAGACCTCTTCTATATCTCCTGCATCCAGTCCTTCCGCTGCAAACTCCCGGTTCTTATATGCTCCTGCCGGAACGAGTCCCATCCTTGCATATGCAATCGCTTCTGTCATATATTCAATCTGCTCCGGATATAATTCCAGAGTCATGTCACTTGCCTCAGCCATCTCTGTACAATGTCCCAGCAATCCAAATCCCGTCACATCTGTACATGCGTGGATCGTGTGTTTCTCAATTGCTCTTTTCGCTCTCTGATTCAATGAAGCCATTACTTTCGCAGCTTCATCTGCGGCTGCTTCGGAAGCCATCCGTGCTTTCACTGTTGTATTCACAATACCACTTCCAAGCTGTTTGGTCAGAACCAGCACATCTCCCGGCTGACACCCGTAATTCTTATAAATCTTATCCGGGTGAACGAAGCCTGTTACCGAGAGTCCGTATTTCGGTTCATCATCCTGCACCGAATGACCTCCGACCAGAACGGCTCCTGCTTCTAACACCTTGTCTGCTCCGCCTCGCAAGATCTCCCCTAAGATCTCCGGATCCAGACAATTTGGAAAACATACAATATTCAATGCAACCTTCGGCTCTCCTCCCATTGCATATACATCGCTTAAGGAGTTCGCCGCTGCAATCTGTCCGAACAGATACGGATCGTCCACAACCGGTGTGAAGAAATCCAGTGTCTGTATCATGGCAGTCTCATCCGATATTTTATAAATTGCGGCATCATCTGATGTCTCAACACCGACAAGCAGACGCTCATCGGAAAATTTAGGCAGCTTACCCAGAACCTGGGCAAGGGTCTCAGGACCGATTTTGGCCGCTCAACCAGCTGTCTTTGTCATCTGTGTCAGATGAATCTCTTTGAGTCCCTTACTCATTTCGCCCACTTCCTTTCGAATACTTTTTCAAAATAATTCCCTCGGTATACGAAAAAGCTGTTGCAGCAGCTTTTCCATCACATTTTCGAATTACTGTAACTGTTCCTATGTTTCTAACAAGGTTTCACAATCTTACCTGCATTATTCATAGACTCGACAATATCATACATATTTGTAACTGTTCCTACTGCAAGCTTGTCTTTCATTCCATAATAATCCAGACATGTTCCGCAAGTCACAATCTCAACGCCCTGGCTTTCCAGATTCTTCAGATCCTCCAGAGAGTCAGATCCTTCACATGTGATCTTAGCGCCACCGTTGTAGAAGATCATCTTCTTTGGAAGTTCATCAAGCTGTGTGATTGCAAAGATGCAACCTTTAATCAGCACTTTTCCGAGCTCATCATTTCCACTTCCCATCTTGTCAGAAGAAATCACAACTACCGTATCCCCTGTCGGAACACAATCGCAAACCGCACCCGCCGGTGCTGTCTGAGATCCTTCTCCTGCAAGCGCCTGGATTGTCACTTTATATTCATCCTCTCCAAGCTTCTCCTGTGTTACTGTTGCGCCTGTACTCTGTGCCATCTTTGTCACATTAGCCACTGCTGTCTCATTATCAACGAGAACTTCTATTGTCTCCGGAGCTGTCAAAGCATCTAATGCTTTCTTTGTCTTAATTACCGGAACCGGGCATTTATCTCCCATAGCATTTACTGTTACCATTCTACCGTTCTCCTTTACCTATTCATTCAGGTATTTTAACCTCCAGGCTTCTGTTTTTCAGTATAACATTTTTACTATAGGTTATCAAACTTTTCTATAGAAATTTTCTATAAATTGCCTTCTTTCTGATTCACATTTTTACGCAAAGCTTCTCCCAGTTCCGTAATACACAGTAACGTGATCACAAGCACGATTCCCGGAATCAGAATGATCCACCAGGAGTTTGTCATCAATGCCTTTTCAGAAAGCGAGAGCATGCTCCCCCAGGAAATAATTTCCATCGGAAGACCAATCCCAAGAAAGCTCAATGTTGACTCTGCTATGATTGCACTTCTGATGTTCATCACGACCATAAACATAATTGACGAAACAAAATTCGGTAGCAAATGTACACGTAAAATATGCCAGAAACTTCCACCCATACATTTTGCAACAATCAGATATTCACTCTCACGGAGCTGTCGTACCTCGATGCGTACCATTTTTGCGATATTCATCCAACTGGTAAGCCCAATCACTATGGTGATTGCAACAACTGAGTTCTTTCCTGCCAGTGCCTGAAGAAAGATAATTAACAGAATTGAAGGAATACTCAATAAAATTTCTGTAAAACGCATCATCAGTTCATCAATCCACTCCGGTGCGATTCCACTGAAGGATCCGTAGATTACCGCAATCGTAGTCGATAACACGGTGGATATCAACCCGATAAACAGCGATATTCTACCACCGTATAAAATCATTGAAAAAACATCTCTCCCCATCGTATCCGTTCCAAAAAAGAACTCTTTATTCGGTGAAATGTTGCAGTTCTTCAGATCCATGTATGTAGGGTCTTTCGTCATAAAGAAACGACAGAAAACACAGACAAATACGATGACTGCAAGAATACTTCCGGCAATGATAACGGCATTATTTTTTTTCGCTTTTTTCATTTTCTCCACCTCATACCCTATCTGCCTTTCCTGTCATTTTTATCTCTTTCATTCTTGGATCGATCCATTCACTGACAGACTGTCCGATCACATTTCCTGCAATAACAAAAATACCGGTAAATACGCAAAGCACCATCAGCATATTATAGTCATGATATTTTGCACTTTCAAAAGAAAGCGTTCCGATTCCCGGATAGGAAAATACCATTTCCACGATATACGTCCCTTCGATCACATGCTGAAGTGAAATTGCCATCAGACTGATGAACGATGGCATAATATTTTTCACACAGTGAAAGAACAATACTCTTTTTCGTGACATTCCTTTTGCCTTTGCCAGTAAAACATAGTCTTTTCTAGTTTCTTCCAACAATCGGTTACGGATCAGATACGCATAATACCAAAGGTGGCTCAGCACAACAACTGTCAGCGGAAGAATCAGATGCGTCAATCTGCTCAACGGATTTGCCGATTGTCCGAAATCATACGCCCCACTTCCCGGAAGGAGCTTTAGATTCACACTAAAAATCAAAATCAATATAAGTGACAACCAGAATTCCGGAATACAGCTTGTGATTGTTCCCACCTTACGCAAAATCCGGTCTGGAAGCTGATTTTCATAATACACACAGAAAATTCCAAGCAAAAGTGCCAGTCCAAATGTCAGGATAAAACCAATTCCGCCAAGCAATAATGTATTGACTAAACGTCCCTCGATCACCGTAAGAACATCTTGCTTATATTTATAAGAGATTCCAAAATCCCCCTGAAATGCATTTCCAAGCCATTTCACATACTGAACAGAGATAGGTTCGTTTAATCCAAGTCGTTCCATTGCATGCTCATGTTCTTCCACCGACATTCTCTCTGCACGCTCTCCATAATAAGAAACCAGCGGATCCCCGGGTGCCAGCCGCGACATTACAAACACAAGAAGCGAGAGCACAAAAACAGATAGCAAGATCAGTCCGATTTTTTTAAGCCATTGTTTCTTCATCACTCTGCTCCTCTCCTGAAATCTCCGGAATCGGAATCGCCTCCAAAAGTTTCTTCGTATATAAATGCTGTGGATGTTCAAACACCTGCTCGGTTTCTCCTATCTCCACAAGTTTTCCATCCTTCATCACTCCGACACGGTCGCACAACAGACGCACCATTGAAAGATCATGCGCAATAAAAAGGATTGCACAGTCATGTTCTCTTTGTAAATGCCGAAACAGCTTCACCATCTGTGCCTGTGTAGTTACATCCAACGAAGCGATTGGTTCATCTGCGATCAAGAGCTTCGGCTTCATTGCAAATGCTCTGGCAATTGCAACACGTTGTCTTTGTCCTCCTGATAATTCCGGTGGTCGTACCTGAAGCTGTTCTTCCTCTAATTCTACCTCTTCCATCATTTCACATAGAAATTTATGCTGTTCTTTCCTGTCAGAAAATACTTTATGTATTTCCAATGGCTCTGCAAGGATCTTCTCTACCTTCATTTTCTGGTTTAAGGAAGATGTTGAATCCTGAAAGATCATCTGCCGCTCTTTTTGCAGTCTTCTCGCATTTTTCTTTTTTGCTTTTTTATCAAGAAGATTTATCCCATCATAAGAAAATGTTTCTGCTTCCGGATTTAGAATTCCCATCAGACATTTTCCAACCGTTGACTTTCCAGATCCTGACTCACCTACCAGTCCAAAAATCTCGTCTCTTCTTATCTCAAAGGACACATCTTTCACCGCTTGAAACACCCTTTTTCTATCTAAAGGATAGAAGTAGGACAAATGTGAGATTTCTACCAGTTTTTCATGCAATTCTGATTCACTTATTAATTTTGATTCATTTCTATGCATATAATAAGGATGATCATGAAGCAATTTCTTTGTATAAGAATGTTTTGGAGCTGTGAAAAGCTGTTTTGCTTCTTCCAATTCCACGATATTTCCATCCTGCATTACAGCAACCCGGTCTGCGATCTGAGCAACAACTCCGAGATCATGTGTGATAAATAGAATGCTTAAATTCAATTCTTTCTGTAATTTTTTCAATAGTTTCAGAATCTCCGCCTGGATTGTCACATCCAGCGCTGTTGTCGGTTCATCCGCAATTAAAAGCTTTGGATTTGAGGCAAGTGCTATTGCAAGCACACATCTTTGACGCATTCCGCCGGAAAAATGATACGGATACAGATCATAACGCTGCTCTGCGTCTTTGATCCCAACAAGCTTCATCAGTTCGATTGCCCGCTCTTTTGCTGATTTCTTCTTATTTTTCTCGAAATCTTTCTCTCTTTTCTTCTGATTTAAAGCTTTTTCATGCAGCAAAATAGCCTCTTCCATCTGACTTCCAACTGTCATCGTCGGGTTTAACGTACTCTGTGGATCCTGAAAGACCATCGCGATTCCCTGTCCTCGGATCTGCTGCATTTCTTTTTCATTATATCCGATCAGGTTCTGACCATTATATTGAATGGCTTCGCCTGTCACAGAGGCACTCTTTGGCAGTAATTTCAAAATTGATCGGCACAATACAGTCTTTCCACATCCTGACTCTCCAACAAGAGCAAGGACCTCCCCTTGTCTTAACGACAAGGAGACGTCCTTTACTACTTGTTTCTTTCCATCTGAAGTTTGAAATTCAACTGACAAATGCTTCACTGCCAGTATTTCTTCTATTTTCATTCGATTGTCCAATCCTCTACATTCCAGAAAATTCCAACACCATGATGGCCAAGAACTGTATCCTTTGTAATTCCCTGGATCTTCTTATTCGTCACATAATCTACATCGCAATAACAGAAGAATGTATATGCCGGATCTTCTGCAAGTGCAACCTGAAACTTTGCATATGCTTCTTTACGCTCATTCTCATCACTTGTCTGTCTTGCCTGTGTCAGATAAGTGTCTACTTGTTCATTGGAATATCCACTGTAATTACTTCCTTTATCTGTACCAAACACTTTATATGTATGGTCATCAGCATCAAACGGGCTTCCCCATCCGATCAAAAATGCTTCCTGATTTGCCCAGTCGATTTCTGACTGAACCTGTGCTTTTGCATCAACTCCAACTTCTTTCAGCTGCTGACATGCGATAGCCGCAAGATCTGCGCGCACCTGATCACCTTCCATCACATTGATTGTAAAAGAAAGCTTCTCTCCGTTTCTCTCATAGATTCCGTCATCTCCCAATGTCCAGCCAGCCGCTTCTAACACTTCTTTTGCTTTTGCCGGATCATAAGAGTATTTCTCTACATCTTCATTATTATATTTATTTCTCTGAAGCGGACCATAAGCTACAATTCCTTCTCCCAGAAGAACACTGTCTACCATCTTCTGACGATCGATTGCATAGCTGATTGCCGGAATTGCATCTTTGTTTCTCTGCCAGAACTCATTATTAAAGTTATAAAGGATACCTCTGTAATCTGCTGTCTTCATATCATATACTGTAAAAGTATCATCATCTGTGAAATTCTGTGCATCCTTCGGTGTCACCTTTGCCAGATTGATCTCACCGGATTTTAACTGGAGTGCCTTTGCATTATCATCCGGTACAATCTTAAACACGATTGTATCAATCTTCGGAGCTCCTTTATAATAATCCTCATTCTTTACAAGTGTAATACTCTGTCCTTCATCCCACTCCTGAATCTTATACGGACCCGTTCCGATTGGATTATGGAAATATTCATCTGTCTGCATATCCTTGCCTTCCAGTAAGTGTTTCGGAAGGATACCAATTGTCATATAGTCAAGAAATGCCACATTCTTATCCCGAAGTGTAAAAGAAATCGTCTTATCATCGATCACATTGATTTCTGTAACATCCTCGTAATTAGAAGCAATCTCTGATTCATTGTCCGGATCCATGATTGCTTTGATCGTAAACTCAACATCATCTGCTGTAAATTTCTCTCCATCATGCCAATTTACATCATCCCTAAGATGGAATGTATAAGTATTTGTCGCGTCATCCAGCTCCCATGATTCTGCCAGTCCCGGTACTACCTCATTATTCTCATCATGTGCTGTCAGACCGTCAAACAGAAGCAAATTAATCTCTCCATGCTCATCAATAGCCGGATTGATCCTTGTGTAATCATTACTTCCATAGATTAATGTAGATCCGCTTTGTGTAGTCTCTTTATTTGCATTATCTGATTTGCTTCCACAGCCTGTAAGTATACAACCTGCCAACATGCAGACTGCTAAGGTTACCGCGATCACCTGTGATAGTTTTCTTCGTTTCATCGTTTTCTCCTCATGCTGTCTATTTTCTTTCAATGCAATTTATTGTATAAAAAACAGAATAAACCCACAAGCCAGGTGGGGGGATATAAGATGTTTTTATTGCTCAAAAAAAGAGAGGACTTCGTCTAAAAAGTCCTCTCTGTCTCTCATGAATCCTTCCGTGTTACTATTTTCTGAAGTTCACCATTCTTGATTTCTGTTCCACTTCTTGATTCTTTTTATTATCTTTTTCTCTTTTTCAGTACAACAACAATTGCTGCCATTGAAAGAATAACACCTGCTGCCGCCGGAATGATCGGTGTAACATCACCTGTCTTAGTTGCTTTTCCGTTTGTTCCGCTCACTGTGTTTCCGCCATTCTGCTTACCTGCTGTTGTCGCCTGATGTTTTCCATCAGAACCTGATCCATTATTCTTGTCAGATCCTGTAGCACCGTTTCCATTTCCACTTCCCGGTTTTGATGGGTTCGACGGTTTTGATGCATTATCTTTCTCATCATTCAGAGCTTTCATTGCGTTCTGCAGATCAAGAACTGCTGCGTCAACGATTGGCTGTTCGTAAACAGAAAGTTCCTCGTTTGCCATAACTGCTTCTGCTTTAGCAAGAGCCGCATTGAACAGTGCAACATTTTCTGCGCTGTATCCGGTCAGATCCATTGCTTTTGCTTTTCCAATGATCTCTTCCAGTACGGACTTGTCTGCTTTGTAACGAAGTGCTGTCATTGCTGATGTAAGAACTTCTTTTGCCTTGTCTACGTCTTCCTGTGTTGCAGACTCATCTGCAAGTACTTTCTTCGCTGCATCAAGTGCTGCTTCGAATGTATTCCATCCTGCGCTGAGATAATTCTCTTTCTTATAATCAGCTGTGGAATCTACCAGTTTCTGAAGAGACGTCTTGTCCCCTTTCTTGATCAATGCATCTGCTGCACGAAGAAGCTGCTGATCTGCCTCTACAACATCTGCCTCCATTGCATCACCATCTTCAATCACTGCTTTCGCATTCTCAAGTGCTTCTACAAATGCATCTTTTTCTTCTCCATCAATATACTGATCAAGATCTAATGCACTGTATAATGTATAGTGATTCTGCAGATTCGTCTTATCTCCTGCTTTAAATCCAAGTTTCTGGATTTCTTCAATCAATGCATCTCTCGTGCCATCAATTGTGCTCTGACTGGACTGGATATTTGCACTGACTGATTTTGCATAAGCAAATACCTTGTTAAAGCTCTCCTGTACACTCTCGATTGCTTCATCTACTTCTCCATTGTCCACACATTTCTGTGCTACAGAGATTACCTGATCCAAAAGACTCTTATCTGTTGTTACTTTGTCGCTCAGGTTAAACAGTCTGAATGCATCAATACCGATATAACCGTAGTAAGCATATTTCCATGCTTCGTTAATCTTAAGTCTTACTTTGTTGGACTCAAATTCATCGAATGTAAATACCTTGGAAATATCTCCTAATGAAGCTCCCTCAACTGCCGGAACCCATGCATCTCCATTCCAGTATTCGATATCCATATCTGTAATGTCATAATAGTTCTCATAGAACCAGTCTAATGCAACTTCTGCTGTATTTACCTTAACCGGTTTTTCAAACTCAACTTCAAGCACTGTTGGGAAAGTTGACGGATACCATGCTGTACCATTCTTTCCATCCAATGCATTTGCAATTCCTTCACTATCTCCTGATGTTTCGTTATCTGTAGCAGCAATGTAGTTCTCTTCAATGCCTTCTGCGGAATTTAATCCTTCTTCGCTGAGATATTCTGCTTCAAATACTTCACTCATCTGACGTCTGCCAAGGAACAGAGCAGCTTTGATTTTCTGTTTTGATTTTGTGAGTGCAAATGGTTTTGTGTACTCATCAGAGAACCACATTGGATCATTTCCATCTGTTGTGTATCTGATCTGAAGATCATTAAATTCACTTGTAATCTCAACTAAATCGTTTTCTCCAAGTGTCAGCTGATTATCTGGTGTGATTTTCAGTGTCAGTCTGTTCCAAAGCTCCGGAAGAGCATCTTTCGCATGATCAACACTTTCTTTCATCAGCTCTAATTCACTTACTGTTGCTTCTGTATCTTTCAGAAGTTCTACGGCTGCAGATAACTGATTGTTTAAATCTGCTGCTGTCTTAATATAACTTGCCCAGTCTTCTTCCAGATCTCTTCCATCATATACTTCCTTTGCAGGATAATAGGAATCTTTTAATGTCATTGCAGCTTTTGCAACCTGAATTGCTTTGCTGAGAATCTGTGACTGATTCTCATATTCGTCAGATTTTTCTTCTGAGATTGCTTTTTCTGCTGTCTGGATGAGTTCATCCAAATGTGCTTTCTGTTCAGCAAGAAGTTCATCTGTCATCTGTGCTGAAATTTCTTTTGCTGCATCGATTACACCCTGAAGTTTATCTGGTGATGCATTAAAGTCAATTGTATAAGTTTCTCCTGCCACTGTTGGGAAAGAGATCTTATTGTCTGAAAGAACCTGTACTTCTACTTTTGTTCCATCAGATTTCTTTACTGTATAAGCTGCAATATTGTCATATTCACCTGTGAATGTATTACCATTGTTTGAAGTAATTGCAAAACGGTCTGCTTTTCCATTAGACCATTTCATATCGATATCAAAATTGCCTCTTGCAACAATACCTTCTACATGACCTGTGTTCCACTGCTCCGGAATAGCCGGAAGGAACTGTACATATCCAAGCTGGCTCTGAAGAAGCATTTCATTAACACCAGCTGTATAACCAAAGTTACCATCAATCTGGAAGATTGGTCTTTCTTTATAGTTTGCTCCTGCACCATGAGAACAGAACAGATTTGTTAAGAATCCTGAATTTCCTCCTCCGACATCTGACTGTACAAGCTGGAATGCTTCTTCAGCATGCCCTGTACGAGCCCAGAGGTTCAGTTTGTGAGCCTTTGACCAACCTGTTGCATCAAGTCCTCTTTCCTGCAAAGATACAATTGCTGCATCCATATATTCTGGATTGTCTTTGTTAATCAGATTACATGGATATAATGCCATCAGATGTGACAAATGACGATGCGGTGGCTGCACTCCTGAATTCTGTGCACCAAGGCTCTGTCTCCACTGTGGAATATCAATTTCCTCAAGATCTCCTGCCTGTGCTTTTCCGATAGACGTCTCTTCAAACCATTCCTTCACCTGTCCGTCATCACCAACTAATACTGGATCCAGTTTTGACTGCTTATCTTTCCACTCTGCAACCAGATCAGCATCAACTCCTAATGTCTCTGCTGCCTGAATTGTATTTTCAAAATGCTGCCAGATAAACTGCTGGTCGTATGATGCTCCATTTACGATTGGTCCGTTCTCTGGTGAGTAAGAAGGAGCAGATACGTAACGCTGCTGATACTCACTCCAGTAAAGAGCTTCATTCCAGAAGTTTGCAACTTCTTTCATAGACGGATATAACTCGTCTTTCAAGTACTGTGTATCTCCTGTATACAGATAGTACTCATAAGAGTTAAGAAGTGCCCATGCAGAACCAATCGGGTTCCATCCGGCTGCATTATCTTTCTGTCCCAATGCAGAGAACATATACGGTGTACTAAAGCAGCCTACAAGCCATCCATTTTCTTCACCCGGGTTACTCTTGATGCCAAATGATGCAGCTGCCGCATTACGACCTGCTTGTTTCAGTACATTCAAAAGATCATTGTATGGTTTCATACATTCACTTAAATTACTTGCCATTGTTGGCCAATAGTTCATCTGAACATTGATATTGAAATGATAATCTCCATACCATGTGAACCATCCTTCTCCCCAAACACCCTGAAGATTTGTCGGAAGAGCACCATCTCTGGAACCAGCAATTGTCAGATAACGACCAAACTGGTAACACATAATTTCCAAAGCTCTCTGTTCTGCTGAAGTAGGAATATCGCCACCATTGTTTTCTATCATGTTGCGATATTTTTTGATCAGTTCATCTGTTGGAATCTGTGGAATCTCTTCGTCAAATCCCAGTTCCACACGTGAGAACAATGCATCATGATCTGCCACATGATCTGCTTTCAGTGCTTCATATCCCTTCTTTGCTGCAGCATTAATTCTTGCTGTAACAGCTTTATGCGGATCCTCACCACGGAAGTTTGGAAGTTCCATCTTGTAGTCTGTTCCACATGCAAAGATCAATGTAACTGCGTCTGCACCTGATACAGTGATTGCAGGATTTCCACCATTTGTACCGGTAGAAAGACTTCCGCCTTCATTGATCACTTTCAGCTGTGCCTCTACATTCAAACCATTCGTTGGCAATGCATCACGCATTGTGATTGTATCGCCATCAACTGTGTTTGTATAAGCAGTTCCGTTAATTAAGTTCTCCAGATTTGTATCAAAGCTAATCTTTCCAGCCTGATCAGCACTCAAACGTACTGCCATGATGTTATCTGGATAACTGTTGAAGTATTCTCTTGTGTAATGAACACCTTCGTAATCGTAATTTACTGTTGCCAGAGCTGTACGCATATCCAGATCTCTGACATAATTGGATACCTTTTTTTCATCCTGATTGTTAGAAATAAATAAGTTTGCATAATCTGTCGGTGCATCATATCCTGTCAGATCTCCCATCAACTTATTCAGTTCGTCCATTGCTTCACCTTTTGTGTCAGTTCCGCTTGCCTGATAGGAATCCTCATCAAAACCAAATACGAACTCAGATTTATCATCTAATTTTTCACGCAATGCATTCAGATTGTCTTTGATTTTCTGAAGGTCCGCATCTGTATCAATTGGATTTGTTGTACCATAGGTATAATCATAAGAATCAGCCGGTCCACCTTCCCAGACTGTTTTCTCATTAATGTGGATCTTGTCATTATTAATACCACCGAATACAAGGCCTCCCATATAACCATTTCCAATTGCCAATGACTGCGTCTGCCAATCTGTCGCTGGTTCATCATACCAGACTCTTAAAAGATTATCGTTCTTTGCAGATTCTTCCGCTACTGCCACTTCTGGTTCTTCTGCAAAAACGTTTGTCGGAACTAATGAAACAGCCATTGCCACTGCTGTTGTAATTCCAACAAGCTTTTTAAACTTCTTCCTCATTCTTTTACCTCCTGGTTACTTAACTGAACAGTTTTCCTTTTCTGTTCCTATGTTGTTTTCACAGTTCCCTGTGTATTTCAACTTTACAGACATTACTGCCTGCAGAAACCTCCTTTCCATTCTTTATATTTCAACAGCTCCTATAACCTCTGTTGTTTGCGTTAGTTGCATAACATATATCATCCACATTGTTTATTTATACAGTTCACAGAATATACACTTTTTCATCACATTTCAAACATATATTTTTTTACATTTGACTGTCTAAGAATCATATCATAGTCGTTGAATAAAATCTTGGACGAAATAGGACAAAAAATATAATAAATTTCACTTTTTCGTAAAATTGCACATTTTCTTTCTTTATTTGGCTTATACTTTTGTTTATTTTTATTCCAATTTCTTTTTCATTTCTTATACTTTTTGTTTTATTTGCTAATATGTGAAAATTTCTATGGTATTTTTATAAATTGCTTTGTATATTTATGCACTCAAAAAAGCCCTGATGATTTTTTAAATCATCAGAGCTTTGAATTCTTTATTCTGTTTTTAACTTTCTTTTCCTTCACCCGCAAAATATTCTTTCACAAGTTTTACAACTACACCTGACAATAAGAACACTGCGATCAAGTTTGGAATCGCCATCAGACCATTGAATGTCTCTGCGATATTCCACATCAATCCAAGTTCCATTGTAGCACCTACAATTGCAACGAGTGCATAGAGTACCATGAATGGCTTATTCGCTTTTGTACCAAGAAGGAATTCCACACATCTCGTTCCGTACAATCCCCATCCGATAATCGTAGAAAATGCGAAACAGCACATTGCAACCGCTGTAAAGATAGATACCCAGTTTCCATAAGTGGATGTAAATCCAAGAATAGTAAGTTCTGCTCCTGCCGCCTCTCCATATCCAACCGGAACACCGCTGCACAGAATAACGAGTGCTGTCAATGTACAGATTACAATGGTATCAACAAATACTTCAAAGATTCCGAAGAATCCCTGCTTTACAGGCTTTTTCGTATCTGCACATGCATGTGCGATAGAACCTGTACCAAGTCCTGCCTCATTAGAGAAGATTCCTCTGGAAACACCTTTCTTCATACTCATAAAGAAAGATCCCACGGCGCCTCCGGTCACAGATGCCGGTGAAAATGCGCCTTCGAAAATGGATCCCAATACGCTCGGAATGTTCTGGAAATTCAGAACAACAACGCCAAATGCCAGAATCACATAAATTGCTGCCATAAATGGGACAAGCTTTTCTGTAACCTGTCCAATTCTCTTAATTCCTCCAAGAAGGATCATGCCGATCATGATAGCAAGTACAATTCCGATAATCAGATTTAATGTTCCAACAGAATCCTTTTCTATGATTCCATAATTAAAAAGTGCAGAATCGATTGCTGTTGTAATTGTATTCACCTGTGTTGCATTTCCCGTTCCAAATACAGTCAGAACTCCGAATGCAGCGAACAGATAAGCCAGCCAGTGCCAATGCTTTTTCAGACCATTTTTGATATAATACATCGGTCCACCGACACGATCTCCTTCCGCATTCGTCTCATGGAAATGAACTGCAAGAGTAACTTCTGAAAACTTTGTACACATTCCAAGAAGTGCTGAGATCCACATCCAGAACACTGCGCCCGGCCCTCCGATTGCGATTGCTCCTGCGACTCCGGCGATATTTCCTGTTCCGACCGTCGCCGCCAATGCGGTACAAACTGCCTGGAACGGAGTCAGTGCACCGTCAGATGCATCTCTTTTGCGGAGCATTCTTCCGATCGTCACTTTCATCGCATACGGAAATTTTCTGATCTGAAGGAAGCCGGTCCGGATACTTAAGTAAAGCCCGACTCCAATAATGCAGATCATAGCCGGAACGCCCCAGATAAAGTTGTTCACAGCACTATTTACTGATTCTATCGTAGATAACATACTTCTCTAATTCCTTTCTTTTATGATATTATTACGTCGACTGTTCATCACATTAAATCGATAAATCATTAAAATAACTTTTAAATTATACCATAAAAGTGGGGAAATGTATAGAATTATTCCAATACTTCTTTCGAATCAAACTGATCCATAAACTCCGCATATTTTGCTGAATTTTCAAATACCGGTTTATAATTTTTAACAAGTTCTCTGCTTCTTGCTGCTTTTTCTTTCAAAAGTCCATAGGCTCCAAGTGCAAACATCTTCGCAGTGACAATATAAGCTTCTTCCTCATCCGTCACTTCAAATTCTACCTGATGGAGTCCACCCTTTACACCACCTGTATTAAATGTATATACAGGCATTAAGTGCTGGACATCACCGACATCTGTTGATCCTCCCGTATGTCCTGAGGCCTCGATCACATTTGTTTCCGGTGCAGAAAGTTCTGCTGCTCTTTTTAATTCTGGGAGTGCTTCTTCCGCAAGTGTCGGAAGGTATCCCGGAAGTGTTGTGATTTCAACCTTCGCTCCCATTGCAGTAGCTCCTGCGTGAAAGGATCGGTCTGTTTTCTTCGCTGCATCTGTAAATGCCTCGATTGTTTTAGCTCTTACCAATGTCTCTACGACAACTTCATCAGGCACTACATTTACCAGGTTGCCACCCTTTGTAATGATCGGATGGACACGGACACAATCCTCATCACGGAATGTCTCTCGATTCAGACCAAGTGCCTGCAGACCAAGTGACGCCGCCGACAGAGCATTTACACCTTGTTCCGGTGTTCCTGCCGCATGGGCTGCCTTACCTAAACAACGGATCACTTTAGATACAAATCCATTTCCGGTTCCACTTCCTACTATGATGTCATCCCCCGGTGCAATGTGATGTGTAATACAAAGATCAATATCATCAAATGCGCCGATACGAAGCAGCTCACATTTTCCACCGCCATATTTTATTTTTCCCTGTGCACGCAGCTCATTTTTGAATCCAATTTCACCATACTCTTCCGCCGGTGTTGCAAAAAATACCACCTGTCCATCCAGTTTTTCTGCGATCTCCGGAACTGTAAGAGCCAGTGCCGCACCAAAGATTCCAGCCATCTGTGCATGATGTCCGCAGCAATGTGCCGCATCTGTCTCTGGATTCGCATGAGCATGCTCCGGAATCCTAAGTGCATCAAGCTCTCCAAGAAGTGCAAGGCTTGCTGTATCTTTCTTTTCTTCATTTAAATACGCTTTTGTTCCTGTAATTGCAAGTCCGGTTTCTGTGCGCAAACCTAATTCTTTCATCTTCTTTATGAATTTTTCTGCCGTATTGAATTCTTTATATCCAAGTTCTCCATGATCGTATATATCTCTGGCAAATTCAATGATCTCATCTCTGTGCTGATCGATTGCTTCTAGGATTAATTTTTCTGTCTGATCCATTTTCATCACTGCCTTTCTTAATTATTGAAGCTCCTCCGGGATCCACCATAATCCATCATTGTTTTCTTTCATATACTGTTTGAATTCATCTGAGTGGTATGCGTCCACGATTGCCTGTGCCCAATCTGCATCTTTGTTCTCTTCTTTTACAACAACCTGAAGTACAAGATAATCTGAAATATCTTCATTGGCCAGTGCTGTAGAAGCATCAATGCCTGCATTATATACAACACTTCCTGTGATTGCAATATAATCAAAATCAGATTCTGCTGCCGGAATTGTCATGCTGTTCATTTCTGTAAATTCAATATTATGTGGGTTCTCTACAACATCATCCTGTGTAACTGTGGATGGATCAGCATTCTCGTCAAGCTTGATCCAGCCGATTTTCTGAAGCATCAGATAGCAGCGTGCTGTGTTGGACGCATCATTTGGGACTGCAACCTTCGCACCATCCGGGATTTCATCTACAGAATCGTATTTTTCTGAATAAACTCCTGCCGGAACAGTTGGAATCGGACTGATTGCAACCAGATCTGCGTTATAACTCTGATTGAAACTGTCCATGTATGCTGTATGCTGTTCTACATTGACATCTACATCTCCATCATTCAATGCAACATCTGCTGTCTGAAGATCTGAGAGGTCAACAGCTTTCAGAGTATATCCTTCTTTTTCAAGAATTGGAACAATTGCATCTTCGAAAAGTTCTGTATATGGTCCCTGGGATTTTCCATAGACGATTTCCTTTTTCTCTGATGTATCCGCGTCACTTTTCTTCGTATCTCCTGAACCTGAATTTCCGCATGCTGCCAGGCTGAATGCTGTTGTCGCTACTAATAATCCTGCAATAATTTTCTTGATTTTCATAATATAATTCTCCTCGTTCTTTCTTAATCAATTATCTATGTTGTCTGAGTTTTCTTGAAATTGTATTTCCTGCAAGCTGAAGGATCTGTACAAATACAACCAGTACAACTACAGTAAAGATCATCAATGGTGTATTCATCCTCTGATATCCATAAGTCAGTGCCAGGTCTCCGACACCTCCTCCGCCTACATATCCAGCCATTGCTGATGCTCCAAGCAACCCGATCGTACCTGTTGTCAATGCGAGTACGATAGATCCAAGTGTTTCCGGAAGCAGAAAATACCGAATCGTCTGCCAGGTAGATGCCCCCATTGCTTCAGCCGCTTCCAGAATACCCGGATTAATCTCCAGTAAGCTATTTTCCATCAAGCGTGCAAGATATGGACTGATATAAATAACAAGCGGGACAAGTGATGCTGTACTTCCGATGGTCGTTCCAACAATTGCCCTTGTCAACGGCATGATCGCTACCAGTAAAATCACAAATGGAATACTTCTTACTATATTAATATAGATACTTACAATATTGTAAAGGATCAGATTCTCTATCAGTCCTCCCTTACGGCAAAGTACAAGGATCAGTGCCAAAATAATTCCTATGATTGTTCCAATAATCAGTGACCATGCAACCATATATAATGTCTGTCCACCACTGGTCAGTAACTTTTCCAGTGATACTCCAAAATACTCTTGTTCCATTAAATCGCCTCCACTCTTTCTCTGATTACTCCATTCTCATCAATCTGTTTCTCAGCTTCTAATATTTTCTCTTCCATTCCGATCAGCTGCAAAATGAACACACACATTACATTCTCCTGCAATTCCTGCACGGTCGCTCCCAGAATATTTACTACAATTCCATCCACATGACAGATATCTGAAATCACAGGTCGTTTTACACTGCTTCCGATAAACTTAAGCCTCTCTACCCGGAAATGTTCTTTCTGTTCTTTCACAAGACTTAGAATGCTTTCCGGAATCTGATCATTTACTACAGTCTGAACGAATCTTCTTGTAACAGGTGCCTGTGGCTTTCCGAATACATCCAGCACACTTCCGGCCTCTACTACTTGTCCGTTCTCCATAACTGCTACTTTATTACAGATCATCTGAACGACCTGCATCTGATGTGTGATCAGAAGGATTGTAACTCCCATCTTCCGGTTGATCTTCTTAAGCAGTTTCAGAATGGATTCTGTAGTTTGTGGATCCAGTGCACTTGTTGCCTCGTCACAGAGCAGGATGTCCGGTGTTGTTGTCAGTGCCCTTGCGATTCCCACTCTCTGTTTCTGTCCTCCCGAAAGCTGGCTTACATAAACATCTTTCTTATCTTCCAGTTCTACAAACCGGAGTACTTCTTTTACTTTCTTATCAATCTCTTCCTTTGGTGCCTTTTCAAGAATCAATGGCAATGCAATGTTGTGATACACTGTTTTTGATTCAAGAAGATTAAATTGCTGAAAAACCATTCCGATTTTTCTTCTAAGCTTGCGAAGCTGCGTTTTTTTCAGATTCCCAAGATTTTCTCCCTGGACTATAACATTTCCCGTATCCGGTGTCTCTAATCCATTTACCAACCGGATCAAAGTTGATTTACCTGCTCCGGAAAATCCGATAATTCCGTAGATGTCACCTTTCTCTACATGAATGCTGACATCCTGCAACGCATGTACCGTACCGTATTTCCCGGAAAATGTTTTGTTTGCATGTTCTACTTTTATCATACTCATCACTCCATCTATCATTTGATGTAACACTGTTACTTTTTCGCATCTCAGATTCGATAGGCGTATGATACACCTTATTAACCTACTACGTCAATAGGTTTTATATGTTTTCGGCGTTTTGTTTTCATATTCCTATCTATTTAGTAGGTTTATAGTGCATTTTAACCAGTCACGTTATAAGAATGCTGTTCACACATCGTGTGAACAATACCGGCTGGCAACACTTGATTTCTGAATCTGAAAATTTTCATTGCATTACCATAGGACTTTCTATTATAATAGAAATGTTATAGACGATATAAAACGAAACAATTTCAAAAATGTATCGTTTTTTGAGATTGTCTCTGTATGATTACAAGTATTTTTTGTAGAAAGGATTAACTAATTCATGTGGATTGCAGATAATTGGAAAGATTACGAAATTCTTGACTGCTCAGGTGGCGAAAAGCTTGAGCGTTGGGGAAATTATCTTCTTGTCCGTCCGGACCCACAGGTCATCTGGGATACTCCTAAGAAGAACCGCGGTTGGAAAGAGATGAACGGACATTATCACCGTAGCAAAAAGGGTGGCGGTGAATGGGAGTTTTTTGGTCTCCCACAGCAGTGGCAGATCCATTACGGTTCTCTCACATTTAATTTAAAACCATTTAGTTTCAAGCACACAGGACTCTTCCCAGAGCAGGCAACTAACTGGGACTGGTTCTCTGAGAAGATTAAGAATGCTGGACGTCCGGTCAAGGTGCTGAACCTTTTTGCTTATACCGGAGGTGCTACACTTGCAGCGGCAGCTGCCGGAGCGCAGGTTACTCATGTAGATGCATCTAAGGGTATGGTGACATGGGCAAAGGAGAATGCGGTTTCTTCCGGTCTGGGAGATGCACCGATCCGCTGGCTTGTCGATGACTGTGTGAAGTTCGTTGAACGCGAGATCCGCCGTGGCAACACTTATGATGCAATCATTATGGATCCGCCGTCATATGGGCGTGGACCAAAAGGCGAGATCTGGAAGATTGAAGATATGATCCATCCACTCATCAAGCTTTGTACAAAGATTCTTTCCAAGGATGCACTGTTCTTCCTTGTGAATTCTTATACAACAGGACTTGCTCCTGCCGTACTTACCTACATGATCTCAACTGAATTAAAACCTTGGAACGGACATGTAGATTCTCAGGAGATCGGACTTCCTGTTACAGATTCAGGATTGGTTCTTCCATGTGGTGCTTCCGGTCGTTGGGAACGTGACTAGCAGAATCCCAATTATAATTCGTTTGTTACTGGCTTCAAATTTCTGAGTCAGTGGCTATAAATTGTACCTGTGCAAAACGTTACTGCTCACAGTAACTTCTAAACAGCTACAGCAATATTCTAAACAGCAGAAAAGACCAGAGGTTCTTGTTTCAATTTGTAAAACAAGCCTCTGGTCTTTTCATTTATTTATGCTGTTCTTGAACTCCCCTGACAGATTTCTTCAAACTCTTTTAATTTCTGTCTTGCCTGCAAACTTAAGTTTCTTGGCACTTCAATCTGAATCGTCACATACTGGTCTCCGTGAACGGATGAATCTTTCATCGAAACAATTCCCTTACCTCTCAGACGAATCTTGGAACCCGATTGTGTTCCCTCTTTAATCTTACACATAACATCTCCATACAGTGTATGGACCAATGCCTCACCTCCGAACACAGCTGTTGTATACGGAACAGATACGGTTGTATATACATCCATACCTTTCCGCTCATATCCAGGTTTCGGAGCAACTGTTACTTTCAACAGAAGATCTCCGGCTTCACCACCACCGGTTCCCGGCATTCCCTTTCCTCTTAAACGGATTGACTTTCCGTTATCAATACCTGCTGGAATATGAACCTTCAGTGACTGTCCCGGTTGTCCCGGATTTTCCGGATTACTCAGTGTAATAACCTTATCTCCACCAAATGCAGCCTCATCAAATCCTACAGTGATACCTGCCTTGATATCAGAACCTTTTGATCTAAAGCTTTCACCTCCAAATCCTCCGGTAAATCCTGATGTCCTTCTGCTGCGACCTGAAGTACTTCCTCCATGGAACATATTTCCGAAAATGTCATCAAACATATCATCCATGTCGCCACCTTCGAAATGATACTCCTGATATCCACTTCCCGGTCCACCATAACTACGGTAAGTACCGCCTTTGAATCCGCCGTTTCCGCCGAATCCTCCAAAGCCACCTGTACCGGCATTTCCGTATCCGGAACCTGCAGCACCGCTCTGATCAAATGCAGCATGACCGAACTGGTCATACAGTTTCTTCTTCTCCGGATCACTCAGTACAGAGTACGCCTCCGTCACTTCTTTGAATTTCTTCTCCGCTTCTTTATCCCCAGGATTCGTGTCCGGATGATACTTCTTCGCCAGCTTACGATATGCTCTCTTTATCTCTTTATCCTCTGCGCCCTTTGACAGCCCAAGCACTTCATAATAATCTCGTTTCATTCTTTCCACATCCTTCCGAATCTCTTATTGTTTTGAACATATATAGTTTATTATTTCTCTGTGTTCTACTTGTAATATAGCAGACATTTTTCAAACTGTCAATACAACAAATTAGATTTGTCTGGTTGGCTCCGTCACTATTGAACTATCACTTCTCGTTTGAATAACCAAGTGCTTTTGTCTCTTTATTGTTGAGGACACATGTAAGGCAGGAGCGTTCCGAATACACTTTGTTCCGTATGTTAGTAAGAGCCAGACAGACACCACTCACGGTAACTGCTCTGGCTCTTAGTCAATAAATGTATCTGTTCCATTTACAGGAATCCTAACAGACAAATCAAATTTTATTTTAACAACTCTCGCAGCACCTGGTTCACCATTCCAGGGTTTGCTTTCCCCTTCATGGCGCGCATTGTCTGTCCAAGCAGTGCTCCGATTGCTTTCTCTTTACCGCCTTTGAAGTCTGCGACTGCCTGTGGGTTGTCTGCGATCACTTTGGCAGCTGTCTCACGGAGTGCACCTTCATCGTTCACCATCTTAAGCCCGTGTTCTTCGACATATTTCTCAGGATCTATATCCTCATGAAAAATCTGCTTGAATACATCTTTTGCCACAGAACTGTTAATGGTTCCTGCCTCCGCAAGATCAATTAATTTTGCCAGGTTCTCCGGAGAGAATGTTAAATCTTCCGGCTCCATTCCATTGTCTTTCATCAGACGGAAGGTCTCTCCGATCAGCCAGTTTGCAACTTTCTTCGGTTTCTCACAGATTGCTGTTGTTGCCTCAAAAAGATCGGCCATTTTCTTAGAACCTGTGATGATCTCTGCGTCATACTGCGGAATATCAAACTGTTCCTTGTAACGCTCCAGCTTCTCCGTACGAAGTTCCGGCTGCTGAGATTTGATTTTCTCGATCCATTCATCACTGATCACGATCGGAACAAGGTCTGGTTCCGGGAAATAACGATAATCCTGTGCATCCTCTTTGGAACGCATTGCATAAGAATGCTCTTTGTTGTCATCCCAGCGTCTTGTCTCCTGTACAATCTGTTTTCCTTCTTCGATCAACTCAATCTGTCTCTGACGTTCGCCTTCAATTGCATGTGCGATTGCCTTAAATGAGTTCAGGTTCTTCATCTCTGTTCTTGTACCAAACTGATCGGATCCGACTTCACGGACAGACAGGTTGACATCAGCACGCATAGAACCTTCCTGAAGCTTACAATCTGATGCGCCTAAATACTGCACGATCATACGAAGCTTCTCAAGATAAGAAATAACTTCTTCTGCGGAACGCATATCCGGTTCAGATACGATCTCTACAAGTGGCACACCGCTTCGGTTATAATCGACAAGTGAAGTATCATCCCACTCATCATGAACCAGCTTACCTGCATCTTCTTCCATATGCATCTCGTGGATTCTTACTTTCTTCTTTCCTGAACCACTCTCGATCTCTACATATCCATCTCTGGCAATCGGGAGATACAGCTGGGAAATCTGATAGTTCTGCGGGTTATCCGGGTAGAAATAGTTTTTACGGTCAAATTTGCATACCTGTGTAATCTTACAGTTTGTTGCAAGACCAATTGCCATAGCATATTCTACAACTTGTTTATTCAACACCGGAAGCGATCCCGGCATACCAGTACATACCGGACAAGTATGTGTATTCGGTGCGCCACCGAATTCTGTGCTGCATCCACAGAAGATCTTTGTCTTTGTAGCCAGCTCAATATGCACTTCCAGTCCAATGACTGTCTCATACTGCTTTGCCATTGTTAACGCACCTCCTTTTCTGACATAAGACCGACAGATGCCGGTGTTTCATGCATCTTCTTTGTCGCACACTCATAGGTATATGCTGCACGGATCAAAGTTTTTTCTTCAAATACATTTCCGATCAGTTGCATACCGATTGGAAGTCCTTTGCTATCTTTTCCAACCGGAACGCTCATTCCCGGAAGACCTGCAAGATTGACTGAGATTGTATAAATGTCTCCCAAATACATCTTCATCGGATCACTTAAGCTCTTTCCAAGCTCCGGAGCAGTTGTTGGTGCTGCCGGTCCGAGAATGATGTCATAATTACGGAATGCACGGTCAAACTCTTTCTTGATTAAAGCTTTTGTTCTAAGTGCCTTCAGATAGTAGGCATCATAATATCCTGAACTTAAGACAAAAGATCCAAGCATGATTCTTCTCTTTACTTCAGGACCAAATCCTTCTGAACGTGTTTTCTTGTACATGTTATGAAGTCCATCGTAATCTTTCGTACGATAACCATATTTCACACCATCAAAACGTTCCAGGTTAGAACTTGCCTCTGCATCTGCGATCGTATAATAAGCAGGGATTGCATATTTTACAAGTCGCAGATCAAACGCCTCAACAATCGCACCCTTTTCTTCGAGTACTTTTGCTGCCTTCATCACAGCATCATTTACTTCAGGATCCAGACCTTCTCCCATATAGTCTCTTGGGATTCCAATACGGAGTCCTTTCACATCATCGACAAGTGCTTCTGTGAAATCACAATCATCACGATCCATGGAAGTGCTGTCCTTCGGATCATGGGATGCAATTGCTTCAAGAATTGCCGCACAATCCGATACATCTTTCGCTACCGGTCCAATCTGATCTAAAGAAGATCCATATGCGATAAGTCCATATCGGGAAACGGTTCCATAAGTTGGTTTTAGTCCGACAACTCCACAGAAAGAACTCGGCTGACGAATGGATCCGCCGGTATCAGATCCAAGTGCATAATAACATTCGGACGCTGCCACTGCCGCACAGGAACCACCGGAAGAACCTCCCGGAACATGCGCTGTGTTGTGCGGATTGCGTGTCGGTCCGTAATAAGACGTCTCTGTTGTACTTCCCATGGCAAATTCATCCATGTTTGTCTTACCAATGATAACCGCTCCTGCTTTTCTGAGGTTCTCAACTGCCTCTGCCGTATAGGTCGGTTTGAAGTTGGAAAGAATCTTTGAACTACATGTGGTAAGCTGTCCCTCGATACACATATTATCTTTTACTGCAACCGGAACTCCTGCAAGTGGACCTGTCAGTTCGCCCACATCTATTTTCTTCTGAATTTCCTCCGCTTGTGCATAAGCACCTTCTTCATCTATCGTCACAAAGCTATGAATCTCTGACTCCGCTTCTTTGATCTGTCCAATCACTGCATCGACTGCTTCTCGTACAGTTACTTCTTTTGCTTTGATCTTCTCGCCCAGTTCAAGGGCTGTAAGTTTTAATAAATCCATCTGCTCTCACTCCCTTAACCAATTGTCTTCGGCACTTCAAAACTGTCCTCTTTACGAAGTGGTGCATTCGCAAGTGTCGCTTCTTTGTTATCTCCGTTTGTCACAACATCTTCACGGAACACATTCTGTACCGGAAATACATGAGACATCGGTTCGATTCCTGCTGTGTCAAGTTCATTTAATGTATCTATATAATCCAACATCTGCTCCATGTCTTTTTTCGCTGCTTCTTTCTCTTCCTCTGAAAGTTCCAGCTTTGCAAGGATTCCTACATACTCGATTGTTTCATCGGATATTTTATTTGCCAATTTAATCATCCTTTCTTTCTACTCTGTCTTTGCTAATCCTGACAATTCCCAAAATCAGTATCATAAATTTCTCAGCTTATTGCGACCTGTAGCGGTACATATCATAGAAACTGTCATAATTCTGGTTTTTTACTGAGCCGGACGGCGTCAGGATTAAGTCCCCATCATCCACTTCCAGCTCCGTTCCCTCCGGGAAAACTGCATTTCTATAAGATTCTGATCCATCTGTATCATAAAACCAGAGTCCATAATTTTCATAATTGAGATTTTCATTTTCCTTATCATAAAAATCACCAAGATAAATCTTGTAATGAAGCTCCGCCCAGTCAACTCCTGATGCCTCGGTCACATCATACCATCCTGCCGGGAAATCTGTTCCCGCCGTATAAGTGTTTCCGGCTTTCAATGTTACCTGTTCCGTCAGCGGATTTTCTTCCAGCTGCATCTGTTCCGTCTGTGCATTTTCAGAATGAAACTGGACAACCAGTCCTGTATTAATCTTCAGATGACCTCCTGTATACAATCTCACATCGTCCAGATAATCTCCTGCATCCGTATCTGACTCATCTTCACTAAAATAAGAATAGTAATAAATCGAATTCTCAGGATCATCCTGCTGCATGGAGCCTTCTCCTGAGACAAGCTCCACTTCATAAGTCCCTTCCGGGATCTGTGCTCCGATTTCATACTCCCCATATCCTAATACACAGTCATAAGTTGCTCCTGTTTCAGAAAGTTCTCTCGTTGTATTCATATATGGATCATACTCAGACTCCACTTCGCTGCCATCATCATTCCAGTCATAATCTGAGGAATGGAAATCATCCCCAAATGAGGAAATGAAATCACCAACGGAACCTGCAATGCTTGTAAATGATACGATTGCCACGATAATTCCCGCAAGAATTCCACTGATTTTCCTTGCTTTTTTTTGTTCCTCATAAGATCCTGTATGAGCCTTCCTTGCCGGATTAAATACCGTCGGCCCACCTGGCTGCATCTGCCCTGTCTGTGGGATTTCCATCCTCGGATTTTCTTTTTGCTGATATTCTGTCTGCGTTCTTTTCCGTCCGTTATGACTCTCACAGAGATGTCCCGCATCCTTCTTTTTCTCCCGGTTTTTTGTCTCTCCAGTGTCATTCTGTCGTTTCTGGAAATATGTCATTTTTTTCTTGCGGTCAAAACTGCTCTCATTCAGCCTGTAATTCTTTTTGTCCAGCTTTGTGTTATCCAGCCCGCAGGAACTGCAACGGCCATTAATCAATTTACCTCCGCAAAGATAACATTCTTTTTTCTTAAACATAAAGATCCTCCCTCGTTTCTACTCCTTAAGTTTCTGACCACAACATCCTGTGGGCAGTTCTCTTTCTCAGTTCAGACCTTCACATCCAACAGTTTTTTCGTTCAATCCAGGGGGATTGACCCGTTTTTTGTATTTTCTTCTTATGGTTCCAGACGACTTAAGTCTCTTGGGAATAATGTTGTTTCTCTTACATTGTCTTCGTTCATCATCTTCATTGTCAGACGTTCCATTCCTATTCCAAGGCCTCCGTGTGGTGGCATTCCATGCTTAAATGCACTTAAATACTGCTCCATGCCTTCATCTGTCATACCTCGCTTCTCCATCTTCGCAAGAAGTTCATGATAATCATGAATACGCTGTCCGCCGGTTGTGATCTCCATTCCTCTGAAAAGCAGGTCAAAACTGAGCGTGTAAGTCGGATCCTCCGGATCATCCATTGCATAGAATGGACGTTTCTTTGATGGATAATGAGTAACGAATACAAAATCTGCATCCCATTCTTCCTTCGCATAACGGCTGATCAATGTCTCTTCCTCTGGTTCCAGGTCAAATGGGTTCTTGATCTTTCTGTCATACTTCTCGGATACCAGTCGTTTGATCTCGTCGAATCTTACTGCCGGAATATTATCTGTCTTCGGTACTTCGATATTCAGAATCTGAAGTTCTCTTGCATACTCTTTCTTCAACAGCTCCATCGTATACTGAAGAAATCCCGTTTCCATTGCCATGATATCTTCAAATCCATCAATATATCCCATCTCGAAATCAAGGCTTGTATACTCATTCAGATGACGCTTCGTGTTGTGTTTCTCTGCACGGAATACTGGCGCTGTCTCAAAGACTCTGTCGAATACTCCGACCATCATCTGCTTATAGAACTGTGGGCTCTGCTGAAGGATCGCCGGTCTGTGGAAATACTCCAGACGGAAAAGGTTCGCACCGCCCTCTGCACTTTTGGCACCGATTTTCGGAGTATGGATCTCTGTAAATCCTTCTTTATAAAGGAAATCACGGAACCCTCTTACGATTCCTTCCTGAATTCTGAACTTCGCACGCTCTCTGATATTTCTCAGAGAAATCGGTCTGTAGTTTAATTTTGCTTCCAGAGATGTGTTCAGCTTCCACTTTGCAATCGGAAGCGGCATTGGCTCTGCCGGCTCACTTAAGATCTTCAATTCACCAAGGCGAATCTCAATCCCATTCGGAGCTTTCGCAGACTCTGCAAGCACACCTGTTACCTCTACTGTATCTGCTTCCTTCACATCTTTCAAGTCAAATTTGGAAATATTTTCTTCATATACACACTGAACAAGTCCTTCTCTTTTTCTGAGAATAATGAATGCAATTGTTCCCATATCACGGATCGTATGGATCGCACCATTTACTTTCACTTCGGTTCCAATTCTTCCCTCTTCGAGAAGTTCACTCAGTTCCAATGTTTCCTTCTTTTTTACACCTGTTACAAATTCCATAATTCTTCTCCTTTCAGATTCCAGTATCCCGAGAAGAACTTTTCTATACAAAAAGCCCCGGGATACATCAGTATCCCGGGACGGAAATTACAATCATAATATCCGCGGTACCACCCGCATTGAATCTCAGTCTTCACATTTCAAATCTTATCCCTGTGTAAGCCAGATTCCACTCTTTGCATGTAACGTATGCTCCACGTGCTGCCCTACTTCATCTGTTCAGACAGCCAGCTCCCAAGTGTTCCCTTAATCCGCTCCGCTGTCCGGCGCTCTCAGTCGGTGACGCCAACTTCCTGTCAGTTTCTGTGAATCAGAGTCTTGTTCTTAGCCTTTTTCTGGTTCAGCACTTTAGTCTGCTAAAACTTGTTTCCAATATTAGCACATCATTTTTTGATTTTCAAGAGTTTTTATCTGAATTGTCACACATTTTAACATTTTATCAGAATGAGGCTTTTTCAACCTATCGGTTTTGTGTACTTTCAACAATTTCTTCCTGTACTGTGCTTAATGCCTGATCCAGCTGGTTATCCGCTTTGGGATTCTCTTCGTCATACTGATACTCCACCTCGACATCCGGCTCAACACCTTTCCCATTGATGCTTCTTCCATTTGGAGTATAATACTCTGCAATCGTCACTTTCAGACAGGTTCCATCTCCCAGATCCATCAATTGCTGCACAACACCTTTTCCATACGTTGTAACTCCGACAATCTTCGCTGTTCCATAATCCTGTACTGCACCGCTGAAGATTTCAGATGCGCTGGCACTGTACTGGTTTACAAGAACTGCCATTGGTTTCTTAAATTCATGAGTTCCGTCACAAGTGATTTCGTCTGTCTTTCCATTCTTGTCCTTTGTCGATACAATTGTACCTTCCGGAAGAAGCAGACGCAGCATATTTGTAACTGTATCAAGACTTCCGCCCGGGTTGTTTCTCAGGTCAACAATAAGACCCTGCATTCCCTGCTTTTCAAGATCGTCCAACGCTTCTTTAAACTGGTCATAAGTTACTGTATCAAACTCAGACACTCTGATATAGCCAATCTGGTTCTCCTTCATCTCATACGAAACTGTCTTCACTTCGATCGTATCTCGTGTGGCAGTCAGTTCCAGTTCTTCTCCGTCTCTGAGAACTGTAATCTTTACATCTGTTCCCTTTTCCCCTTTGATCCAGGACACCACCGTATCAAGCTGCTCATCACCAACCTCGTGGTCATCGATTTTCTCCAGGATATCTCCTGCTTTCAGTCCTGCTTTCTCTGCCGGAGAGTCTTCATAGACATTTACAATTGTCGCATAGCCCGTATCCGCATCTTTTGTCAGCGTTGCACCCACACCTGAAAATGTTCCGCTTGTTGATTCCATCAGAGCTTTCGTCTCATCTTCATCATAATAAACAGTGTACTTATCTCCCAGTGCACTCGTATATCCGGAATAAATTCCTTCTGCCAGCTTATCTGTATCAATTTCATCTTCATACAGATAATATTTATCAATCAAAGCATTCAGCTTATTCAGTTTTTTTGATACCTCTTTTTCTGTCACTTTACCAGATGCATAACTGCCGGCTGTGTTCGTAATGACCCTGAATCCCCCAAGGAGAAGCAGGCTGACAAGAACTGTTACAAGAATTCCGGTAACAATCCCGGCTCCATATCCCTTTTTCTTTTTCTGTTCCATTGTCTGTCCCTTTCGCTGTTATTTAAAGAAAAGGACAAAGCAGAATCTTCCACTTTGTCCCCCTTTATTCTTTGAATCACTTTCATGTAAACATGAAAGGAAGATTTTGAATCCCTTTGTCTTACATATAATTATTTGGATTCACTGGTGTTCCGTTAAGCTCCACCTGGAAATGTAGATGTGCTCCGGTTGAATATCCTGTAGAACCAACATATCCAATCTGTTGTCCTTTTGCTACTCTCTGACCGGCACTCACACAAATTGAGCTGTGATGCATATACTTTGTCACCAATCCATTTCCATGGCTTATAACAACCCAGTTTCCTGCACTGTTGCTCCAGCCTGCCGTAATGACTGTTCCGGCTGCTGCTGCATATGTAGGTGTTCCTGTCGGTGCGGCATAATCATTTCCTTTATGTGGTCTTGAATCGAAAGATCGAACCTCTCCAAAATAACTGGACTGGTACGTCATTCCCGGACATGGATGTGTAAAATATCCACTTCCGCTCACCACGTTTCCGCTGGAAGCCGGTCTGGAACTACTGCTTCCATTACTACTGCTGCTTCCGCTATTGTTCTTCTTTGCCGCCGCAGCAGCTGCAGCAGCCGCCGCTGCCTGCTCTTCCTGAAGACGTTTTGCTGCTTCTGCTTTCGCCTTGAGGTCCGCAAGAATGTTCGCATTATCTGTAATCTGATTCTGAATCTCCGCAATCTGTGCTTCCTTACTGCTGATCAGATTCTGTGCTTCCGTCTGCTGACTTACCAAGCTTGTCTGTAATGTATTCAGCTTCTCATACTCATCTTTAAGCTTTGCTTCCTTTTCTTCTACAGCTTTCACCGTTTCCTGAAAAGCAACAAGCATATCTCTGTCATAGGAAGAAAGCTTTGATACATACTCCGCTTTATTGAGCAGATCACCAATATTGCTGCTGGACATCAGTATCTCAAGGAACTGGGTATTACCACCCTCATACATGAATTTGATTCTCTTCTTCATGCTGTTATACTGATCATCCTCATCAACCTTCGCCTGTACAAGCTCTTCCTCAGCTGTTGAAATTTCAGTTTCCTTGGCACTTAATTCTTCCTGCGTCTTGTTCATCTGGTCAATGATGGAATTAAGTTTCGCAGCAAGTGTATCTTTTTCAGCCTGAGCTGCACTCTTCTGTGATTGCAGCTCATCTGCTTTTTTCTGCGCTTCATCAATTGTCACAGCACCGGAAGTAATTGTCATTGACAGCATCATTCCGACTGACAGAACCAGTGCTGTCACCTTTCTCATCCGTCTTTTCATAGGTATCTCCTATTACACTCTTAAGTGCTTACGAACAGTGAAGTAACTTCCGAGGAATCCAATTCCAATTCCCATTGCAAGCCCGATTGGCAACAAATAGATATATACATTTCCAACCGGAAGGAATGTAATGATATTCTTCAGAATGCTAAACTTCTCCATAATATATACTACAGCCTTGTCATAAAGGAAATATAACAGAGCAAGCGGAATAACTGCACCGAATAATCCGATGATCAGACCTTCGATCACGAATGGTGATCTTACTACAAAGTCCTTCGCTCCGATATATTTCATGATTGCAATCTCTTCTTTTCTGACTGTAATACCTGTTGTTACCGTATTACTGATCAGGAAGATCGATACTCCGAGAAGAATTGCGATAATTGCAATTGAAACATATGCAACAAGCATATTCACACTGGAAAGTGTGTTCGCTACAACATCTGACTTATTGACCTGTCTGACTCCGTCCAGACTCTGTGCAAATTTAACCAGATCCTGCTGCGTAGCTGAAAGAGACTTACTCTTCGCGATCAGATCCTTATTATCACCTTTTACCGTCTTCATGTAGACTTCATAGTTATCCGAACCTGCCAGCGGGTTATCATCCTTAAAACCTTCTGCAAGTTCCGGGTTGTCTCCAAAATACTCTTTCTGGAATTCTGCCCATGCATCATCTGATGACACATACTTCACTTCTGAAACATCATCACGGGACTCAAGCTGTTCGCCAATCTCTTTCTTCTGTTCCTCTGTTGCGTCATCATTAAAGAAGACGGTGATCGCAACACCTTCTTCTGCACTTTTGATAATATACTGGAAGTTAACAAGTATCGAGAAAAACAATCCAAACAGGAAAATACATGCTGACATCGTCGCTATGGATGCGAGTGAAAACATCTTGTTTCTCCAGATATTCTTAACGCCCTGTTTTCCAACGTATCCAAATGTACTAATCCTCATTTATATACCCACCTTTTTTCTCATCACTGACGATTACGCCCTGCTTCATAGTAATGACGCGCTCGTTCATCTCGTTTACGATCTCCTGGTTATGTGTAACAACAAGTACTGTTGTTCCACGCTCATTCGCCTCTTTCAGCAGACTCATGATCTCCCATGAGTTTGTCGGGTCGAGGTTTCCTGTCGGCTCATCCGCCAGCAGAATGGCAGGTTCATTTACAATTGCTCTTGCAATCGCTACTCGCTGCTGCTCTCCACCTGAGAGTTCCTTTGGGAATGACTTGTATTTCTGTGCAAGTCCTACCAGTGACAGAGCTGCCGGTACCTTCTTCTTGATCACACGGGTCGGTGTCTCAGTCACGCGCAAAGCGAATGCAATATTCTCATAAATATTACGATCCTTCAGAAGACGGAAATCCTGGAACACAACTCCAAGTCCTCTTCTGTATTTAGCAATGTTTCTGTGTTTCATACGGTTCAAATTCTGGCCGTTGACGATAATTGTACCCTCGGTCGGATTCAACTCTTTCATGATCAATTTGATCAATGTAGACTTACCTGATCCACTGTCACCAACGATGAATACAAATTCTCCGCGCTCAATCTTCACGGAAACTCCATTCAAGGCTGCGTGACCTTTGGAATACTCCTTCGTCACATTCCTTAATTCAATCATATGTTCCTCCTAAAACTTATCTATACTCCTACGGTTCTAGTACTCTAATGTCTCCATATACTTCATATACTTTACTACCATTAAGGCAATCTTGAAAGTAATGGCATCCTCAAACACACGCAGATCCAGACCGGTACTCTTCTGAAGCTTATCCAGTCTGTATACCAGTGTATTTCTGTGGATATAGAGCTGTCTGGATGTCTCTGATACATTAAGGCTGTTCTCAAAGAACTTATTGATCGTTGTCAATGTCTCTTCATCAAAGTCATCCGGAGATTTTGCTTCGAAAATCTCTTTGATAAACATCTTACAAAGTGGCAGCGGCAGCTGATAGATCAGACGACCGATTCCAAGTGTTGTATAAGCAACGATATCCTTCTCATCAAAGAAAATCTTACCTACATCAAGTGCAAGCTTCGCCTCTTTGTATGACTTGGATACTTCCTTGATATCACTTACGATGGTTCCGTATGCAATATGGATCTGCTCGTCGCCTCCCTCTGCCTGGAGCGTATCCAGCATCTCTTTCGCCATCTTCTCAAGTTCCTTATTGCCGTCCTTATCTGAGAGTTCTTTCACAACAATAATATTCTTCTCATCAACAGCTGTGATAAAGTCTCTTGACTTTCCTCCCAGAAGATTTCTCACATTATCAAGTGCAGCACTGTCTTTCTCGTGCGATGTTTCAATAATAAAGATAACACGTTTTACTTCTGTGTCAATATGTAATTTCTTTGCACGATTGTAAATATCAACCAAAAGAAGGTTGTCTAAAAGAAGATTTTTGATAAAGTTATCTTTGTCAAAACGCTCCTTATAAGCTACAAGCAGACTCTGGATCTGAAATGCCGCAATCTTACCGAGCATATACACATCTTCTGTCTCGCCATCTGCAAGCAAAACATATTCCAAACGCTGTTCGTCAAAGATCTTAAAGAACTGGCATCCCTGGATCACCTGGCTGTCTGCCGGGGATTCAACAAAAGAAAGAACCGCTTCCCCACAATCTTTTGCCATATCAAATGTTGCTGCAAGTTCCTTGCCTTCTGTGTCGAGTACACAGAAATCAACCCTTGATATTCCCTTTAATCCTTCAATAGTGTTTTGAAGTATCTGATTCGAAATCATCCTTTTTTCCTCCACTCTGTACGATGTATTGCTGATTACAGCAAACTGTAAGTAGTAACACGCATGTGCATATTCCACAATTTTTTTGTATGCATTATTTATCCGTACACATACCCTTATATTATATTAAGGCAAAACAGCAAAAAAAGAAAGAGGAAATCCATCTTTTTTATGCATTTCTTAGTCGAATCTATGAAATATTCACATTTTTATCTTTTAGCATTCTTCACAAAGACTAATTCTGCTTCTCTACTTTATAGCGAAATACTTTCTTTACTAACATTCTCTTTATCCGGCTTGTCATCTTTCTGTCGTCAAAGCTGCGCATCAGAACTGATCCACAGCCAATCCAGACTCTTGTGTCGATCAATGCCCGGTTCTGTTCAATAAAATCTTCCTGCGCCGGCGATGGAAGGACTGATAAAATACAATCTGCCTCTGAGCCATTGACTGCATTCACTATTCCATGGATCCTGTCTGCATCTGTCAACTCTCCGTCTTCCAGATGGATCACGGCATCTCCTACCACACGGATTCCCTGATTATACCTTGCAAGAGCTTCCTCTGCTTTTACCAGTTCCTCCTGACTGGCTGCCAGAAGATAGATCTTATGATGGTTCTTCTGTAAATATTTCAAAAACATTCTTAAGAATAATTTATTATCCGTCTCACGCAGCAATCTTGCATCATCCGTTTTCGCTGCCTCAAGAATCTCTACACTTCCCGGAAGGACAAGATCCTGCATTGAAACCTTTTTTTTCCACTCCGGATTTTCATGTTCTTTCATCAGAGATTCCATCGATACAAGTTCAATGGTATTGACGGAATCGCCTTTCATGAATCCGATTGCCTGCATCATTGCTTCTTTTGCCTTGATGCAGGAAATCTCCACATCAAATATTGAAATTTTTTCTGTCATTTATGCCACCAAAGTTATCACTTTCCAAAAGCTCTGCGAATTCTAACGCAAAATAATTTCTCCCAATTCTGTCTATTTTACCAAATTTATCCTGATTTGTCAAAAGCTGTGTCATTCAAAATTTTACTTTTGTTTATCTTTCATCATTTTTATCCGCAATTTTTGTCTGTTTTTTTATCTCTCGTCTTCTTCCGGTGACCATTCCGCCAATTCGTCCTGTCTCTTTTGATGTTAATGACTTCCACCCATCCTGCATCACGCGATCTAAAAGGCCTAATTCTTCTGCTATCTCATACTTCAGTTTTTCTTCCGGTTCAAGTTCTGTAAGATTGATTGTCTTTTCCTTTTTTCTTCCCATACTTCTTATTGCTGCATACAGCATCCTCCTTTTCAGAAGTATTTACAGGAAAAGAAATTTTATTCGCCACTTACATGAATCGCACCAAGAACCTCTCCGATCGGAGCCGATATTACAAGCTCTGCCCGGACAGTTCTGGCTGTTTCTGATTTATTAATCACAACAAGGTGTTTTCCGTGAAAATAATCAATAAAACCGGCTGCCGGATAAACAACAAGGGAAGTACCTCCGATGATCAGCATGTCGGCTGATGAAATTGCTTCGACTGCCCCTTGGATCGTCTTCTGGTCAAGTCCCTCTTCATAAAGTACTACGTCCGGCTTAATCATCCCGCCGCAGCTGCATCTCGGAATTCCTTCTGAATTCTTCACATATTCCGCATCATAGAACTTCCCACATTTCATACAGTAATTTCTGTGGATGCTTCCATGAAGTTCATAGACTTTTCTGCTTCCTGCCGCCTGATGCAGTCCATCAATATTCTGTGTCACAACAGCCTGCAATTTTCCGGCCTGCTCCAATTCTGCCAGTTTCAGATGGGCAGCATTTGGCTTCGCATCCAAAATCATCATCTTCTCTTTATAAAACTCATAGAATGCTTCCGGATATTTCATAAAAAAGCTATGACTGACCACCTGTTCCGGTGAATACTTATATTTCTGATGATAAATTCCTGTTGCACTTCGAAAATCCGGAATATTACTTTCTGTTGATACACCGGCTCCTCCGAAAAACACGATCCGGTTACTCTCATCAATCATTGCCTGCAGCTGCTCAATCTCTTTCTCGTACATCTTGCATACTCCTTTCTCAAACCACACTTGCCAGATTCCTGTCACCTTAAGGCACACTGCCTTCTGTACCGGCGAAATGTTTACAAGGACTTTCCTAATATAGAACAAAGAATGTGCAAAGGCACATTCTTGCGCCTGCGGCGGTCGCTTGCGACACCTACCTTGTACGCCGCAGTGCGCATCCTTAGCGGAGCGTTTTTAATATATTAGGAAAGCACTTTCCTAATATATTAAAAAGACAGGTCCGTCCTTCACCTGCATTCAGCTGTGTCTGACTCCCTGTCTTTTCTTAAGTAAACCTGTTCCCGGTACGTCCGGAAAGCGATCTTATATCTTTTATTTATATCTTACAGATCGATTTTTCCTGTTGTATCTCCATTAACAACATAATATGCTGCTGACTCTTCCGGTTTCAGATAAATCTTAACATCTTTCATGTCTCCGACTTTATTCTTCAAATCCTTTGTCCATACATCTTTGACTTTCTTAAGAATCTCTTTCTCTGTATACTCTTTACCAGAGAACTGAAGGAAGAATTCTGTCTTCAGATCAGCTTTCTTTGTAGTCTTAGTTGCTGTCTTCTTAGCTGCTGCTTTCTTTACAGTCTTTACAGCCTTTTCAGCTGTATCTTCTGCTTTTGCTGCAACCTTCTTAGCTGCCTTCTTCACTGTCTCTTTCACTTCTTCTGCCTGAACTTCTGGTGTATCTACCAGCACTGCTGCCTTTGTTTCAAGTTTCTTTGTTGTGTCTTTCTTTGTCTCGATTGCTTTCGCAGCTGCTGTCTCTTTCTTCTCTGCCTTTACTGTTGCTGTTTCAGCTTTTGTTGTTGAAGATGTCTTCTTTGTTACCATACTTGTTTCCCTCCTAAAATATACACCCAAGTATATTGGCACTACCTCATTACAATGTTATTCTTAACGCGAAATAATAACAAGAACTTTTGTCCGTAATGATAAATTATTCACGATACAGATTATTGTAACTCATTTTTGACAAAACGTCAAATTTTCCTTGATAATTATCATTTTATTCCTCTGAAGAATATCCCCTGAAAAATTCTGAAAGTCCGTCCAATGTCTTCATAAGAACCGGAATCTCTTTTTCATCCAGTCTGTTCAGCACAGCATTTGTCATCTCCCTGTGAAACTCCTCGTGATGATAGTAAGCCTTCTCCCCTTTTTCTGTCAGCCAGATATACACCACTCTTCGATCCTCTTCACCGCGGGCACGCATTACATACTTCTTGTTTACCAGCCCATTCACCGCTGTGGTCAGAGACCCTGCCGTAATCTTCATCTTCTTTGCCACTACAGACATCGTTGTCTTTCCTGAAACACCGATTGCTTCTATTATATGCATATCGTTGTTTGTGATGTCTTTAAACTCCTCTGTAATGATTGCCTTTTTCTCCAGCTCCCAGATTTCATTAAATAAATGTACCAGAATGTCATTGATGGTATTATACGCATCCATCTTTTTTCCTCCTCGTCTTCTACTGTTCTCTGATCTCTTCAAACAGCTCTTCTCTATTGAATCTTCCGGGATCACTTTCATTCTGGTCTGCTATCTTAATTCAGACAATACCATGTTTTCTATCTCTTACATTCGACGAAATCTGTCGTATCTTCTATCTGTCAGTTGTTTTTCTGAAAGGCTTCCATATTGTTCAAGGAAATGTTCCATCTTCTCTTCCAGTTCACAGAGCACAGGAACCATCGTATCTTCCCGGTACACTTCAGGCTCGCAAATTATTTCTTCGATCACCTTAAGTTCCTTAAGATCTGCTGCTGTCAGACGCATCACTCCTGCCGCCTCTGACGCTCTCTTGCTGTCTTTCCACAAAATGCTTGCAAACCCTTCCGGTGAAAGTACTGAATACACTGCATTCTCCATCATCCACACTTCATCTGCAACTGCAAGTGCAAGCGCACCGCCGCTTCCACCTTCTCCGATTACAATTGAAAGAACCGGCACTTTCAAAGCTGACATCTCATACAGATTCCGGGCAATTGCCTCACCCTGTCCACGCTCTTCTGCCTCCATTCCGCAGAAAGCCCCCGGAGTATCTACAAAACAGATGACCGGACGCTGGAACTTCTCTGCCTGTTTCATCAGACGCAGTGCTTTTCTGTAACCTTCCGGAGACGGCATTGCAAAATTCCGTTCCAGATTCTCTTTCGTTGTCTTTCCTTTGCACTGGGCGATCACAGTAACTGCTTTTCCATGAAAATACGCAATTCCTCCTACTACTGCCGGATCATCCTTATAATATCTGTCTCCATGTAATTCTACAAAATCTGTAAACAATCTGTCAATATAATCCTTACCGACCGGGCGTTCTTTTTCCCTGGATTTCAGAACACGCTCCCAGGCTGACACATTTTCTTTTACTGCAGATATGTTTTTTCTGTTCTCTTTTTTCTTTTCCGGACATTCTTCTTTCTTTTCATCTGTAAACGTATGCATTTTCAGAATCTGCCCCAGTACTTCCTTCATCTCATCCCTGGTTACGATCTGATCAACAAATCCATGCTCAAGAAGGAATTCAGCTCTCTGGAATCCTTCCGGCAATTTCTGTCCGATCGTCTGCTCGATCACACGCGGACCGGCGAATCCGATCAGTGCTCCCGGTTCTGCAAGAATGATATCTCCAAGCATAGCAAAGCTTGCTGTGACACCTCCCGTAGTTGGATCAGTCAATACCGGAATATAAAGAAGGCCTGCATCACTGTGGCGTTTCAGTGCTGCTGAAGTCTTTGCCATCTGCATCAGGGAAATGATTCCCTCCTGCATACGTGCGCCTCCGGAACAGGTAAAAAGAACAACAGGAAGCCTCTCCTCTGTTGCACGCTCGACTGCACGGGTAATCTTTTCTCCTACCGCATGTCCCATACTGGCCATCATAAATCTTCCGTCACAGACCCCGATCACAACCGGATATCCACAGATTGTTGCTTTTCCTGTAACAACCGCTTCATCAAGTCCTGTCTTTACTCTTAAAGCTTCGACTTTTTCTGTATACCCCCGGAAATCCAACGGATTCTCCGGTCTTTCCCCTTCATCGATCTTTGCATCCCATTCTTCAAAAGAGCCTGCGTCTGTCACAAGCTCAATTCTCTTATATGCCGGAATACGAAAGTATCCATGACATTTAGGACAAATATATTTTCCGTTGATTACTTCATCTGTCAAGATTGCCGCACCGCATTTATTACATTTTTTCAAGATTCCTTCCGGTGCTTCCGGCTTTCTTCTGTTTCGTGAATGAATCGAAGTGATCTTCTCTCCGGTCTTTTTAAACATATTATGCAGTCTCATTCATCATTCCTCCGATAAACTCCACATCAATATCTCCAGATATGAATTTTTTATGATTCAAAATCTCATACTGATAATCAATATTTGTATCCACACCTTCAATAATAACTTCGCCAAGTGCGCTTCTCATTTTACGGATAGCCTCTTCTCTGTCGTCAGCATGTACGATCAGTTTTGCAAGCATGGAATCATAATAAGGCGGAACTTCATATCCTGTGTAAATCGCACTGTCTACACGTACGCCTTCACCACCCGGGAAATGTACATCTGTGATTTTTCCAGGAGACGGGCGGAAATTCTTTTTCGGGTTCTCTGCATTGATCCTACATTCGATCGCGTGACCTGTGATCTTGATGTCTTTCTGCTGAAGTTTTAGTCTCTGTCCGTCTGCAATCTTAATCTGCTCTTTGATCAGATCGATTCCTGTCACCCATTCTGTCACCGGATGTTCTACCTGGATTCTTGTATTCATTTCCATAAAATAAAAGGCTCCACTCTTTTCTAAGAGAAATTCAATCGTTCCGGCATTCGTATAATGAGCTGCCTTCGCCGCTTTCACAGCCGCTTCTCCCATCTTCTGTCTCAATTCCGGTGTCAGTGCTTCTGACGGAGATTCCTCGATCATCTTCTGATGATTTCTCTGAATGGAACAGTCTCTTTCTCCAAGATGGACCACATTTCCATACTTATCTGCAAGAATCTGAAATTCTATATGACGCGGATGTTCTACAAAATGTTCCAGATACATTGTTCCGTCTCCGAATGCCATCTGCGCTTCTTTCTGTGCTGTCTGGAAACTTGCCTGGAACTCGTCCGGTGTCTGTGCGACACGCATTCCTTTTCCTCCACCGCCAAGTGCTGCCTTAACGATGATTGGATAACCAATCTCACCAGCGATCTTCTCGCCTTCTTCTACGGTATAGACAGGCTCCTTGCTTCCCGGAATAACCGGAACACCTGCTTCCACCATCGTATTTCTTGCAACGGATTTATTTCCAAGAGCACTGATCACCTTTGAATCCGGTCCGATATATGTGATCTTGCACTGTTCACACAGTTCTGCAAATTTGCTGTTTTCAGAAAGGAATCCGAATCCCGGATGGATTGCATCTGCGCCGGACACAAGTGTTGCACTGATGATATTCTGCATATTCAGATAACTTTCTGCGGATGGAGCAGGACCTATACAGACTGCTTCATCTGCGAGCTGGGTATGCAGCGCATCTTTATCTGCCTCAGAGTAAACAGCAACCGTACGGATTCCCATTTCTCTGCAGGCGCGGATCACCCGGACTGCAATCTCCCCTCTGTTCGCAATTAAAATCTTCTCTATCATTTCTTCTGCTCCTGATTTTTTTATTCTCCAACCATAAATGTAAGTTCTGCCGTAACAACGACCTTTCCGTTAACTGTTGCCACAGCTTCTCCTACGCCTACCGGTCCTTTTCTTTTAATAATCTTTGTCTCTAATTTCAACTGATCTCCCGGAAATACCATTCCTTTGAAGCGACATTTTTGTACACCACCGAAGAATGCAATCTTTCCCTGATTCTCCGGTACACTTAAGATTGCCACAGCTCCTGTCTGAGCAAGTGCCTCAAGAATCAGAACTCCCGGCATTACTGCTTTCTGTGGGAAATGTCCACGAAAGAAATCCTCATGATAAGAAACACCTTTGTATCCAATTGCATATTCTCCCGGAACATAATCTTCAATCTTATCAATCAAAAGAAATGGATGTCTGTGCGGAATGATTTCCTGAATCTGTTCTACATTTAAACTATTCATATCTGAATTCCTTTCTTAAACAATTCTAAAAATCGGCTGGCCGTATTCTACCGGTTCTCCGTTTTCTACAAGAACTTCTGCAACTGTACCGGCACATTCACTCTCAATCTCATTCATAAGTTTCATCGCTTCTATGATTCCGACAACCTGTCCGGCTTCGACCTTGTCACCAACCTTAACAAAACTCGGTGCATCCTCTGCCGGTGCTGCGTAGAAAGTTCCAACCAGAGGTGAAACGATCAGTTCACCTTCTGTTTCTTTTATCACTTCCTGATGCTCTTCCTGTGTGTGATCCGCTTCATTTCCTGGATTTTGCAGAATTTCTGCTGTCTGAAGACCTGCTGTGACAGTTCCTGTCACCGGAACTACTCCCGGACTCTGTATAATCTCCACCTTCTGCTGTTCTTTCTTCAGATTCAGCTTTGTTCCATTTTCTTCATATTTAAAATCTGTAAGCTCAGAAGCAGAGACTGCTTCGATCAGCTTCAATATTTCTTCCATCTTCATCTTCGCTTCTCCTTATTCTTCGAAACGTTTTACAAGAAGAGACACATTGTGCCCACCAAACCCAAGAGAATTAGAAATTACACAATTCACTTCTTTCTCTACCGGTGCGCCTACTGCATAATTCAATCCACATTCCGGATCTACATTCTTTGTACCAACTGTCTGATGGATGAAATTATCCAGAATACTCTTTACGCAGACAACAAATTCTACTGCTCCTGCTGCTCCAAGAAGATGACCGATCATAGATTTTGTTGAATTGACAACTACATTTTCGGCTGCATCTCCTAATGCATAACAGATCGCACGCGTCTCAAAAAGGTCATTGTGATGTGTACTTGTTCCATGGGCATTGATATAATCCACTTCTTCCGGTGCCACACCAGCCTCTTTCATTGCAAGTTTCATCGCCATTCCGGCTCCTTCTCCATTTTCTGCCGGAGATGTAATATGATAAGCGTCTCCTGTAGAGCCGTATCCAGCGAGTTCTGCGTAAATCTTCGCGCCTCTCGCTTTCGCGTGTTCAAGTTCTTCCAGAACTACGATTCCGGCTCCTTCTCCGAGGACAAATCCATCCCTGTCCTGATCAAACGGACGGGAAGCTGTCATTGGATCTTCATTTGTAGACAGTGCTGTCAACGCAGTAAATCCTGCAATTCCGGTCGGACAGATACAGCTCTCTGTACCCCCTGCAACACAGACATCCAAGTCACCATATTGAATCGCACGGAGTGCATCTCCGATACTGTTAGATCCTGATGCACATGCTGTCACGACATCTGTACATTTTCCTTTCAGTCCAAGCTGAATGGATACATTTCCTGCTGCCATATTGGAGATCATCAAAGGAACCATCAATGGATTTACACGCGCTGGTCCTTTTGTCTGGATCTTGTCGTAATTCTGCTCTACACAGCTGAGACTTCCGATACCTGAACCGATGATTGTTCCCACACGATAAGGATCTTCCTGCTCCATATCAAGTCCCGCATCCGCAAATGCTTCCTTTGCTGCTGCAACCGCATACTGGGAGAACAATTCCATTCTCTTTGCTGCCTTGAAATCCATTCGTTCTTTTCCAACGAAATCTTTCACTTCTGCTGCCAGCTTAACCTTATAATCTGTTGTATCGAATTTTGTGATCGGACCAATTCCAACTTTACCTGTTTTGATTCCGTTCCAGAATTCTTCTACTGTATTTCCAATCGGTGTCACCGCACCCATTCCGGTTACAACAACTCGTCTCTTCATTTTCCTACTCCTTCTATTCTTACATCGCCATTCCGCCATCGATATGCAGCGTCTGGCCTGTGATATAACGTGCTTCATCAGAAGCAAGAAATGCCGCCGCATTCGCAATATCTTCTGTCTCTCCAAACTTTCCGAGAGGGATCTGGGCTGTTGCTCCTTCTTTCACCTTCTCTGAAAGTACTTCTGTCATCTCTGTGTTAATAAATCCCGGAGCGATCGCATTTACGGTAATTCCTCTGGAAGCCAGTTCTCTTGCCGCACTCTTTGTGAGTCCGATCACACCAGCCTTTGATGCAGAATAATTAGCCTGTCCTGCATTTCCAAGAACTCCTGATACAGAAGACAGGTTAATAATTCTTCCGGATCTCTGACGTAGCATCTGTCTTGAGACTGCACGGATACAATGAAAAGTTCCTTTCAGATTCGTATCGATCACAGCATCAAAATCCTCTTCTGCCATTTTCATAAGCAGTCCGTCTCTTGTAATTCCCGCATTGTTCACAAGGATATCTATTCTTCCGAATTCTTTAATGATTGTCTGAAACATCTCATCACAAGATGCTGCATCTGCCACATCACACTGCATGATCTGTGCTGTTCCGCCTGCAGATTCAATCTCTGTTTTCACTTCCTGCGCACGCTCTTTCGATCCATTATAATTGATCACTACTGCTGCGCCCTCCTGTGCCAGACGCAGCGCGATCGCTCTTCCGATTCCTCTGGAAGCACCTGTCACTACCGCAACTTTCCCTGTCAGTCTGTCTAACATAATTCATTTACCACCTTATCTACGTCTTCCCAGGTTCCGACGTTATACACTTTCACCTCACGGTTTATCTTTCTCAAGAAACCAGCCAGTGTTCTTCCAGGCCCGATCTCGACAAATGTATCTACACCGTCCGAGATCAGAAGTTCCATACTCTGCTGCCAGCGTACGGAAGATGCTACCTGACGTGCGAGCAGTTCTTTTGTCTTTGTAATATCAGTTACATATTCTGCTGTCACATTCGTCACATATGGAATCTGGAGATCAGAAAAATCTACCTGTTCCAGTTCTTTTCCAAGCTCTTCTCCGGCCTGCTCCAGAAGGGAAGAATGGAACGGTCCACTGACATTAAGCGGAAGGACTCTCTTTGCTCCGGCTTCCTTCAGTGCATCTGCTGCCTGTTCCACATCTTCCTTCCATCCTGTAATCACAATCTGTCCCGGACAATTGTAGTTGGCGATCATTACACCACTTCGATCTGCCAGCACTTCCTCAATCTTTCCGGCACCCAGTCCAAGAACCGCTGCCATGGCTCCCTGACCACCCGGTACTGCATTCTGCATCAGAATACCGCGTTTTCTTACTGTTGTGATTGCATTTTCTGTGCTCATTCCTCCTGCTGAAGCAATCGCACAATATTCACCCAGGCTTAAGCCTGCTGTGACATCCGGGGCGAGTCCCCGTTCTCTTAATACCTTCTCCATTGCCATACAGACAGTCACAAGTGCTGCCTGTGTATATTCTGTCTGATCCAGAAGATCATTTTCTTCAAAACAGAGTGCTTTCATATCCAGTCCAAGCAGTTCACTTGCACGGTCGATCACCTCTGCTGCCGTCTTACTGTTTTCATAGAAATCTTTTCCCATTCCGGCTTTCTGTGCTCCCTGTCCCGGGAAAATAAATGCGATCTTACTCATAGAATCCTTTTCCTCCGATCAGTTCATCTGTCTGTGAGACCAGCTTCTGGATCACTTCCTGACAGGTAAGCTTCTCCTTGATCATACCTGCGATCTGCCCTGCCATCACGCTTCCGCTCTGAACATCTCCATCAACAACAGCTCTCCTGAGTCCTCCTAGTGTCAGATGTTCAAGTTCTTCGAATGTTGCTCCTGCCTGTTCTTTCTCAAGATACTCTTTCGTCATTTTATTACGAAGAGCACGAACCGGATGACCTGTAGATCTTCCTGTCACACGAGAATCAATATCCCTTGCTTTCAAAATGCATTCTTTATAATTCTCATGCACCTGTGCTTCTTCTGTCACAACAAAACGTGTTCCGATCTGAACGCCCTCTGCTCCGAGCATAAATGCCGCTGCAATTCCTCTTCCATCTGCAATTCCTCCGGCTGCGATCACCGGAATTTCAACTGCATCTACAACCTGCGGAACAAGAACCATCGTTGTATTCTCACCGATGTGTCCGCCTGCTTCTGTTCCTTCTGCCACCAAAGCATCTGCTCCACAACGCTGCATTCTCTTCGCCATCGCTACAGAAGCAACTACAGGGATCACTTTGATTCCGGCTTCCTTCCACATCTTTACATATTTTTCCGGAGATCCTGCACCTGTTGTGACAACTGCGACACCTTCTTCGACAGCCACCTTTGCAACTTCATCTGCATAAGGACTGATCATCATAATATTGATTCCAAACGGCTTATCTGTCAGCTTCTTTGCCTCACGGATCTGTTCTCTGACCCACTCGGCCGGTGCACTTGCTGTTCCGATCAGTCCAAGTCCACCGGCATTTGAAACTGCTGCCGCCAGATGATATTCCGCAACCCATGCCATACCGCCCTGAATGATCGGGTACTCAATTCCAAGTAATTCTGTTATTCTCGTTCTCATAAGAACTCCCTTCTTGATCACTTCTCTATCAACGGTTCTCTCGGATCGGCTGCCGAAAAGGAACCGAAATGCTTCGTTTTCTACTAGTTCTATACTTTTACTTGTGTGATTCGATATATTTTACAACGTCACCCACTGTTGTGATCTGCTCCAGATCTTCAGATGGGATCTCTACTTCAAAAGCTTCCTCAAATGCCATTACCATCTCAAAAAGATCCAGGGAATCTGCTCCAAGATCCTCTTTGAAAGATGTTGTCTCACTTAATGTGCTTTCCTCTACGTTTAATGACTCTGCTACGATTTCTTTTACTTTTTCTAACATGATTTTGTTTTCCTTTCTTGAATTTACCATTCCATCAGGCATCCTGCCCATGTAAGTCCTGCCCCGAATCCGGCAAGTATAATTTTCTGACCTCTTTTCAGCTTTCCATCCCGATTCATTTCATTTAAAAGGATTGGAACTGACGCCGCCGACGTATTCGCATATTCACCAAGATTCATTGGGAACTTCTCAATTTCTACGCCAACCCTCTTTGCAGCCGCTTCAATGATTCTTCTGTTTGCCTGATGTAAAACAAAGTAATCCACATCTTCTCTTGAAACATCTGCTTTTTTCAACATTTCTTCGATGATTTCCGGTACTTTTCTCACAGCGAACTTAAAAACTGCCTGTCCATCCATCCGAATTACCGGCGTTTCTTCTGTTCCATATTGTAAGGTCAATGCCTCTCCCTTGTCTCCTGCCGAATGTGCCATGGCCGTGTAGACTGCTTCTGCGCTTTCACTTTCTTCTTCCCGGAGAACCACTGCACCTGCACCGTCTCCGAATAAAATGCAAGTTCCACGGTCTTTCCAGTCCACAATTCTGCTCATCTTCTCTGCACCGATCACCAGTGCAGTCTTAACAAGTCCCGAACGGATATAAGACTGAGCCGTATTCAATGCGAGAATAAATCCCGAACAGGCTGCATTCAGATCGTAACCCCATGCATGAACTGCACCGATTGCTTTCTGCACTTCACAGGAAGTATTTGGAAATACTGTTTCTGAAGAAGACGTCGCTACAAGGATCAGGTCAATCTCTTCTGCTTTCAGCCCGCTGTCTGCAAGAGCTTCTTCTGCTGCTTTTGCAGCCATAAAAGATACCGTCTCCTGTTTTGCGAGATGCCGGCTTTGAATTCCTGTGCGTTCCCGGATCCATTCATCACTTGTGTCGACCAGAGAGGACAATTCCACGTTGTCCATTCGATGGGACGGTATGTACGATCCTGTCCCGCATATTCTTCCTATCATATCTCTTCTCCAACTCTGTCAAAATAATTGTCACTCTTCACAGTATGATTCTTTCTATATCTGAGCCATAATTGTTTTGACCTTTAAATACTTTGACTCTCAAAGTATATCACAAATAAAATAGATGTCAAGATAATTTTTAGACAGATTTTCTCTTTTTGTCTATTAGTTACTGTTCGCACGATGTTACTGTTCACACGATGTGCGACCAGCAATGCATATTTTATTTGAATCTGTCTTTTCTGCGCAGTATAATAAAATAAACATCTATAGAAAGGGAATTTGTCATGAAATACAAGAATATTGTTTTTGACTTTGGAAATGTCATCGGACGTTTTGATGGAAAAGCGATCCTCTCAGAATTCTGCCCATATGAAGAAGAACTGGATTATTTATCCGAAATCGTTTATAAACGCTGGGCAGAACTTGACGCCGGCACACTTGATTATGATAGTTACATAAATGAAGTCATCGATCAGGTTCCGGAACATTTGAGGGACTGCATCCGCCGGTTTGCAAAAGAATGGCCACGCTGCACTACTTTACTTCCGGATACCATTACATTTATCCATGAATTAAAAGAGCGCAATATACCAATCTATCTGCTGTCTAATGCTCCAACCTATTTTGCAGAATACTATGAAGGAAGTGAACTTCTTTCTCAGTTTGACGGAATCTTATTTTCCGGACCGATTAGACTTGCAAAGCCGTCTCCTGAAATCTACAGTCATTTTCTCAGGAAATTTGATTTAAAGGCAGAAGAATGTTTCTTTATTGATGATCTTGAGCCAAACATCAATGCAGCAAAAGAAGCCGGAATGAGTGGACTTGTATTTACTGGCGATATCAATGAAGTAAAAAAAGCAATTGGTTTCTGATCCAATTGCTTTTTCTATTCGCTCCTGCCTCAATCCTTTATCGATTGAACGCTTTGAATTCTCTCTGTGCTTCACGCTTCTGATCTTTCTTTGCGATCGTCTCACGCTTGTCATATAATTTCTTACCTTTGGCAAGTCCGATCTCAATCTTTACAAGACTTCCACTGAAATAAACCTGCAGCGGAACAACTGTAATTCCCTGTTCTTTCATCTTACCAAATATTTTCAGTATCTCCTTCTTATGAAGAAGCAGCTTTCTCACACGAAGCGGATCTTTGTTAAAGATATTCCCCTTCTCATAAGGACTGATATGCATACCATAGATATACATCTCCCCGTCTTCCACACGGATAAATGCTTCTTTGATACTACACTTTCCCATACGAAGAGACTTTACTTCTGTGCCATGCAGCACAAGTCCTGCTTCGTATTTCTCAAGAATAAAATAATCATGATATGCTTTTTTATTATTCGCAATAAGTTTTTTCTCTGTCTTTGCCATCTGATTCCAACCTCTAACTCATCTATTTTAACCGCACTCCTGCAAGTATTATGCCAGCTCGAAATTAATCGTTCGGAGCAGCTTATCTGCATCACTTACGCGGACACGCACCTTTTCACCAAGTTTATATGTCTTTCCTGTATGCTCTCCGACCATTTCATATGTCTGCTCTATAAAATTATAATGATCGTCCCGCAGGTCCACAACATGAACAAGACCTTCCACTGTATTCGGAAGTTCTACATAGATTCCCCATTTTGTAACACCGGAAATGACACCTTCGTACTCTTCTCCAATATGCATGCGCATATACTCTGCTTTTTTCATCTTCACAACTTCACGTTCTGTCTCTTCTGCCAGTCGTTCTCTGTCACTACACTGCTTCGCTACTTCCGGGAGGATCTTGTCATAATGTTCTATACGATTCTCATTCAGTCGTCCGCGCAGATTCTCCTTGATAATTCTGTGAATCTGAAGATCCGGATAACGGCGGATCGGAGAAGTGAAATGTGTATAATACTTCGCTGCCAGTCCAAAATGTCCTGTATTCTCTGTTGTATATTTTGCCTGGCACATGGAACGTAATGTAAGTCTGCTGATCAGAGCTTCTTCCGGGGTTCCTTCCACCTGACTAAGGAGTTTCTGAATCTCCTTTGGCTTTACTTCATCATGCACATGAATATGATAACCGAAATTATTGATAAAGGTACTCAGTTTCTTTATCTTCTCTTCATCTGGAACTTCATGCGTTCTGTAGAGAAATGGAACCTCTCTCCAAAAATATTCTTCTGCCACTGTCTCATTAGCAAGAAGCATAAAATCTTCGATGATCTTCGTTGCACTGTTTCTCTCATAAGGTTTGATATTAATTGGTTTCCCCTTCTCATCCAATTCAATCTTTGTCTCTGGAAAATCAAAATCAATCGAACCTCTCTTGCCACGACGTTCTCTGAGAATCGTTGAAAGTTCCTGCATCTTCTGAATCATCGGAACAAAATCCTTATCTTCTTCCAGTGCTTCCGGTTCTTCTGCCAGCACCTTAGATACACCTGTATAACTCATACGCTTGTCTACCCGGATCACAGTCTCCGCGATCTGATGATCGATCACCTCGCCCTTTGGAGACACTGTCATAATACAGGATAATGCCAAACGGTCTTCCCCTGCATTCAGAGAACAGATGCCATTCGACAACACATGCGGCAGCATCGGTATGACACGGTCAGCAAGATAAACACTCGTCCCACGCTTCAGTGCTTCTCGATCCAGAGCACTTTTCTCCTGTACATAATTGGTAACATCCGCAATATGAACTCCCAGCTGATAATTCTCATCCTTCATTGTCAGAGAAACCGCATCATCCAGATCCTTCGCATCTTCACCGTCGATCGTAACCATCTGCCAGTCACGTAAATCCAATCTACCTGCACAATCTGCTTCTGATACATCTTTTCCAACACGAACCGCCTGATTCAATACCTTCTCCGGAAATTCTGTAGGAAGATCATAATCCTTTACAATAGATAAAATATCTGCTCCCGGATCATTCACATGACCGATGATCTCAACAATCTTTCCTTCCGGCTTAGCATGTTCCTGTCCATAAGATGTCAGTTCTACCACAACCTTATGACCGTCCATGGCACCCATCTCTTTTCCAGCCGGAATATAAATATCTTTCAGATATCTCTGATTATCCGGACGTACAAATCCAAAACTCTTACTCTTCTCATACAATCCGACAATCTTCTTCACCTGATGCGACACGATTCTTACGATTTTTCCTTCTTTTCTCTTACCTCCCGGCGCACCTGTGATAATACATTCCACTTCATCTCCCTGGAATGCACCGTTCACATTCTCTCCCGGAATAAAGATATCCTCATCTTCACCCTCTACCATAACAAATCCAAATCCACGGATATTCGCCTGGAAGGTTCCTGTGATACGCTTCGTCTGCCCTTTACTGTATTTCCCTCTTTTAGAAAGTGTAATCTTTCCTTCTTCAACGAGTGCATCCAACACTTCCTGAAGCTCTCTTCTCTGTTCTTTCGATACCTGAAGAACCGTCGCAATCTCTTTGACTTTCATTGGGATATAAAAATCATCACAAATAAAGTCATAAATCACTTTTTTTCTCTTTTCAAATGTCTGATCCATTCCGTTTCCTTTCATCGTTACTGTTCACACGATGTGCGACCAGCAACGCATCTCGCCATTTTAAATCGCCTTTGGCGATGGGGCGAGATGCATTCAAGCCAAAACATGCATCCTCCGTGTCAATCAGCGGAGTGATTGACACGGGAGTGAACAGTAACCTTTCATCACTACTTAAAGTAAAAAAAGACATTCTATAGTCTTATTATAGAATGTCTTATACTTACTTCATCATCTGTTATTAATTAAAAACCTTAAGGTTCAGTACTACTGCAAGCACCAGGAAAAGGATAGCAAGAAACTTTGTAGACTTTACAAGTGCACCTTCCATAGAACGTCCCTTGTTCTGTCCCCAATAAGTATCCGCCATACCGCCAATTGTTCCCAATCCGGCTGACTTTCCTTCCTGCAAAAGAATAATCGCTGATAATGCGATACAGTCTATAACAAAGATAATGTATAAAACAATCTTCAAAATGTCCATCTTCTATGACCTCCTACACACTAACGTAACAGCACACTTATTAAACCATAAAAATATAGCTTCTAAAATCTTCTCATGCCATTACATGAATCTTAATTATTCTATCACAAGTAAGGTTGATTTGCAAGTATTAAAAGATTCCAAATATCTTCTCACGGAATGAAACATACAGGGAATCATAATCTGTATACTGAATCTTACTGTTCTTAAACTTTTCTCCCCATCTGCTGCAGAGATGATCTGCGATCAGTTTCGCATCGTCATGCTCTGTCAAAAGAATTGCCGGAAATACATAATAGATCATAAAGAAATTCAGATCCGTCTGAATTGCACTGTCTATTTTTCCTTTTTTCGGAGAAACATATGCATCATAAACCTTATCTGTAAAGTCTACTGCAAGCTCTTTGGCTGCCGTCTCTTTATCAGAAGCATTCTCCGTATATTCTGTCATCTCACGGAAATAATGTCCATGATTCTCTATAAAAGCCTCCATATTTACTTTATAAGAAGCCTTCTTCAACTTTTTCATCATCGGCTTCATATCTGCAAATATTTTTTCTACATGATCAAGCATATTGTTCCTCCATTACGTTAAAAAATGTGACTAGTCTGTTACAACACCCTTCTGAAGCATTACATTCGCATAAAGTGCTGATTCACCTGTTGCAATGATTGCATAAGCTGTCTTGGCTTCATCATAGAATGCAAAACGCTCAATGTTTCCAACAACAGCGTCACCTCTGTCATCATATTTACGGATAATCTCTTTATATGTATCCCAGATTGGTGTCTCCACAGTATCTCCAGGCATAACTTCCATAAGATTTACCGGATGCTCCACATAGCTGTCCAGAGGGAACACCTGAAGGATTGCATCAAGAATCTCCGGTACTCCGTGTCCGTCGCAACGGATCACAATCGCGTCTTTTCCCATTGATTCAGCCGGGAAGTTTCCATCAGAGATAACCAGTCTGTCACTGTGTCCCATCTCAGCAAGTACTTTCAACAGTTCTGGTGATAAAATTTTTGGAATTCCTTTTAACATATTATCTTCCTCCTTGATATAATAACATATTATTTTAAAAAAGGAACCGGGAATTTCCCGATTCCTTTCTTTTCACTTTAATAATTCAGCTTCTCTTTACAGATATGAATTAGTCATACAGGTTTGGAGAGATATCCTCATCATCCATGTTTGTAGAATCATACCAGTAACCATCTGTTGTAACGTCTTCTACAGACTCACCATCACAGATCTTAGCAAGAGTCTCGATGGAGATTTTACCCTGCATCAGAGGAGACTGTGTAACAGCACCAAGTAATGTACCATCTTTAACAGCGGCTTTGATAACTGATCCAGCATCGAATCCAGCTGCAACGATCTTATCATCATCTGTTCCAAGTTTGTTCAGGTTCTGGTTAGCTGTGAGAACACCCTCTGCAGATACCTGGTTTGATCCGAACATAGCGATTGTATCGTCTTTGTTCATGATGTTAGAAGCCTCTGTAGCACACAGCTCAACTGTTGTCTGTGCCGGAACTGCAACTTCGAGAACTACGTCAGCAGATGCCTGATCGCCATTGTCTTTTACCTGGTTTACATAGAAGTCATTTCCTACAACTGCTACTGTCTTTCCATCAGCTTTAGCAAGCTCGATGAACTTGTTGATGAATCCCATACCACGCTCAGAAATGTTAGCAGATGTTGCATCCTGGTTAACTTCACCAACACGAACCTGTCCGTTTCCGATTCTGTCTTTGATTGCTTCATAAATATGCTCTGCTGCGATTCCACCAGCCTGCTCGTTGTCTGTTACAACTGTTGCGTATACAGATCCTTCTGGAGCGTCCGGAACACCTGAGTCGAAACATACAACCGGAATCTTCTTGTCAAGTGCTGACTGCAGTGAATCAAGAACTGAGTTCTGGTCACAAGCTGCAAGAGCGATTCCATCTGGATTTTTGTTGATTGCGTTGTTCAGCATGTTAACCTGGTCAGCGATATCGGACTCAGCGTTCGGTCCTGTTGTGTTAGCTGTAACACCGAGCTCATCACAAGCCTGGTTGATTCCCTGTACAGCTGCCTGCCAGTATGAAGACTGGAAGCTCTTTACAACAACTTCGAAATGATATCCCTTGGAATCTCCTGATCCTTCTGTCTTAGTGTCGCCATCTGCTTTCTTAGTGTCATCTGCCTTGGATCCACATCCTGCGAGCATTCCAACTACCATACATCCACCAAGTAAAACTGCTAAAACTTTCTTTTTCATAATTATGTCCTCCTGACAAAATAAATTTGTGACTGCTTGTCTGAGTTTTCTTCCAGTTTTCCTCTCCCTAATGCCGGGCCTCTCTGGCAGAGCCTCTTTCGTGCATTTCTTAAATCGCTCTGCAGAAGTAGTTTGCCCAGGCTTCTTTGTCCGAAAACTCTTTATACAGTCTGTTTCGTTTAGCTTATATAGTAACAGCTTTCTTTTCCACGCTTTTTTCAGCATGTTTCCCCACTGCTATCTATCCGCATGCATTAATAATATAACACATTACTAATGGTTTTGCAATTAATTATTGCTTTTTCGTGATTTTTCACAAATTCTAAATTTAAGTGGAAAAAATTACTCTTTTCCTGCTTTTCTCTTAAGAATATCAACAAGTACGGCTGCGATCAGGACAAATCCTGTAATGATCTGCTGCCAGTTAGCTGTCAGTCCGATGAATGGAAGACCAGTCTTCAGAAGACAGATAACGAATACACCAAACAGTGTTCCTGTGATGCTTCCTACACCACCTGTCATGGATACACCACCGATGATTGCTCCACCGATAGCCTCAAGCTCGAATCCAGCACCACTTCCTGGCTGAACTGTAGCGAAGATAGCGGAGTATGCGATAGAAGCAAGTCCTGCGAAGAATCCACAGATTACATATGCTGCAATATGATAGAATCTTACATTAACTCCGGAAAGTCTTGTTGCTTCTTTGTTACTTCCGATTGCAAGTGTATAACGTCCAATTCTTGTATGATTCAGTACAAATGTCATAACAACAACCAGAAGAATTACCCATAAGAAACCGATCGGGATATTCTGTCCGCCGGACTGAATCTTGAAGATACTTCTGAACCATCCGCCCGGTGCTGCTGCTGCCGGCCATGAGATTCCGAATCCACCTACGATAATGGAACCAAGTCCACGAGTAATCATACAAGTACAAAGTGTTGCCAGGAATGCCGGCAGGTCCATGATTGCTACCAGTACACCATTCAGAACACCAATCAGCATTCCAAGAATAATTGCTGCAAGGATACCAACGATTGTAGGCATTCCTTTGTGAACGATCAGATATCCACCAACGAGTGAATAACATACAAGTCCAGTACCGATTGACAGGTCAACACCACCTGTCATCAGTGGAAAGGCTACTCCAATTGCCATCAGGACAATATAATAGGAGAAGTCCAGAATGTTAATAAATGTTGTATATTTTCTGAAGTTAGGGCTCATTGCACAGAAGAAGATAAACAGTGCAATAACAACGAGCAGGACGATGAATTTCTGTCCTCCCATTCTGTCAATAAATGACTTATTAGAGCCGGCCTTCTTTGTTGTATTATTTGCCATTACTTTTTCCCTCCCTACTCAATCTCACGTGTAGCCATGTTCATGATATTTTCCTGTGTAGCTTCGGAAATATCCAGCTCACCTGTCTTCTTACCTTCGCACATAACAACGATTCTGTCACTCATACGAAGGATCTCTGTCATCTCGGAGGAAATCATAATAATGGCTTTTCCTTCTGCTGCCAGCTGATTCATCAGCTTGTAAATCTCATTCTTAGCTCCAACGTCGATACCTCTTGTAGGCTCATCGAAGATAAGGATGTCACAGTCTCTTGTCAGCCATTTTGCAATAACGACTTTCTGCTGGTTACCACCTGACAGGTTAACTACCAGCTGATCTGTACCAGGAGTCTTTGTTGCAAGCTGCTCAACATATTCCTGAGCAATCTTGTTCTCTTTCTTCTTATCGATAAAAGGACCGCTCATGAATTTTTCAAGTGTTGCCATTGTTGTATTCTCAGCAACTGATTTCTGTACAACAATACCATATCTCTTTCTGTCCTCTGACAGATAACCGATACCGCACTTAACAGCATCCTGTGGGCTCTTGATTGTAACCTTCTTACCGTTGATATAAATATCACCGCTGTCGATCGGGTCAGCTCCAAAGAGTGCTCTGGCTGTCTCTGTACGTCCAGCTCCCATCAGTCCGGAGAATCCAAGGATCTCACCTTTGTGAAGTTCGAAGCTTACATCCTGTACCATCTTACCAGCGTTCAGGTGTTCAACTTTAAGAACTACCGGTGCTCCCGGAGGTGTCATGTTCTTCTCCTTCGGATCTTCGTAAATAACACGTCCAACCATCATGTTGATGATGTCGTCTTTTGTACTTTCTTTTGTGATCAATGTTCCAACATAAGTACCATCTCTCATGACTGTAACACGGTCTGTGATCACTTTAATCTCATCCATACGGTGGGAGATATAAACAATTCCCATTCCCTGACTTTTCAGGTCACGGATGATCTTGAACAACTGCTCGATCTCTGTCTCTGTCAGAGCTGCTGATGGCTCGTCAAAGATGATGATCTTTGCATCATGTGAAATAGCTTTTGCGATCTCACACATCTGCTGCTTACCTACTGTAAGTTTTGACATTGTCTCTCTCGGATCAATATCAACGTTCATTCTGTCGAACAGTTTCTGTGCTTCTTCGTTCATTTTCTTGTCATCGATCTTGATGCCCTTCTTGAACTCTCTTCCGATGAAGATGTTCTGAGCAACTGTCAGATGACCAAGCATGTTCAGCTCCTGGTGTACGATGATAACACCATTGTCCTGTGCTTCACGAGCACTATGGAACTCAACTTCTTTACCTTCATATGTAATTGTTCCTGAATCTTTTGTATAAATACCTGTGAGAACTTTCATCAGAGTTGATTTTCCGGCACCATTCTCTCCCATAAGAGCAAGAACTTCGCCTTTTCTGATCTCAAGATCTACATGGTCAAGTGCGTGAACACCTGGGAAAGATTTATCAATCCCTTTCATTTCCAATATAACTTCGCCCATTTTATTACCCTTGCCTTTCTTTCAATCAAACATTTCGTTCATCATTCATAAAGCTGATCTCTTAATATAGAAGAGAAATTAGTTCTTTCTGCGTCTTGCAAGTACGTCACTGAATACTGCGACGATAACAATAACACCTGTAATGATAAGCTGATAATCTTTTGTAAAGCCAAGAGCCAGAATTCCTTCCTGAAGAAGAGCGATGATAAATACACCAATGATTGTACCGCTGATGGATGCAAGTCCACCTGCCATGGATGTACCACCCATTACACATCCGGCGATTGCTTCGTTGTTGTACTGATCTCCATAACCAGGCTGTACTGTTGTATATGCAGATACATAGAAGATAGCGCCTATTCCAACGAGAACTCCACAGATAATGAATGCAAGCATTTCCCATTTCTTAACATCTACACCTGAAAGTCTAACAGCTTCTTTGTTACTACCAAGGCAAAGGATGTAACGTCCGATTCTTGTCTTGTTCAGGATAATCGCACAGATAACTGCAGCTACCAGAAGAATAACAAGTCCAACCGGGAACCCGTTATATCTTACAAGATTTCTGAACCATCCGTTGTCCGGATCTGCTGCCTGCGGCCAGCTGACTGACTGTGTCTTTGTGTAAACTGACGCAAGACCTTTTGCAATATTCATACTTGCCATTGAAGTGATGAATGAAGGTACTGACCAGTAAGCTACCAGGTATCCATTAAAGAGCCCAAAAGCAAATCCCACAAGGATACTGATCAGGATTGCAACCGGCATGGAAATTCCATGTGTTGTCAGTGTATAACCTGAGATAAGTGCACAACAGAACATAACCGGTCCAATAGAGAAGTCGATCTCTCCTGTAGCAATTACAAATGTAACACCCAGTGATAAAAATCCAAGGAAATAAGCATAATTGAGTGCGCTCATGATTCGGTTCATTCCTGCGAAGCTTCCTCCGGTCAGTGCACAGAAGAGTCCGTACATCAGAAGAAGGACACAGCACAAAACAATTCTGTTAAATCCTACCTTTTTTACAAAAGGATTTTGTTTAATTTTTTCCAATTTTCTTCCTCCCATCTTTTACTTTGCTGGTGTTGACTGGATTGTCGATTAACTCTTACGATACCCCCATTCCTCTTAACCTCAGCGTAACGGTTCGCTTTCAAAGCTTTAAGATTTTTTTGTTTTTCAAAGTGTGTTTTCAATTTTCCCGCACACCTTTAATACAAGAATAAATTATAGCCTTGTTTTCATATCTTGTCAAGATTTCCCACCGTTTTTAGAGCGAAACGGTTCGTTTTTGTTTGTTTTCACTATTTTTTTATCCATTCTCACAACAAAAACCACGCTTTTCTGTGCATTTTGCTTATGCACTATCCAAGGTCTCGTATTGAGTCTCCCTCTCTTACAGAGGTACTGAAACTAATTTTTACCGGCATACCGTTTTGCTCTCCGTTTACTCGCTCCAGGAGCATAGCTACAGCCTTCTCGCACATCGTTTCCATTGGCTGGACAATCAGCCATAATTTAGGGCGCAGCACCTGGGTCATCGGAAGATTATCCACTCCGATGAGCGAGACATCTTGCGGACAGGAGAGTCCTGATTCGTTCAATGCCATAATTCCACCAAGCATGGTGTTATAGTTTCCTAAGATCACACCGGTCGGACGGTCTTCAAGCTCCAAAAGTTCTTTCATTCCTCTGTACCCATGTTCAAAAGAATGCCCTCCCAGCTTACAGTATTCCTTTGGAATCTCCAGTCCTGCCTGGTTCATCGCATCAGAATATCCTTTCACACGTTCCCTTCCGGTATATTCAATATTAGAGGCAATCACAGCTATTTTCTTGTGATGGTTCTCAATTAATTTATTTGTTGCACGATAGATTGCTGTCCGGTTATCAACCTCAACGCAATCATATTCTTCATCCTGGAATGATCTGTCAACCAGAACAACCGGAACATTTGCTTTTTTCGCAGCATGAAGAAACTTTCCATGCATACCTACAGCAAATACCAATATTCCATCTACTTTCCTGCTCAGAAGAAACTGCAGATTTTCTTTCTGCAGCTTCTCGTCATTGCAGGAATCACAGATCAACATTCCATATCCCTTTTTATGAAGTTCCATTCCCAGATAATGCAGCATACTTCCTACAAAAAGACACTGTATATCATAAACCAGAACTCCAATCGTCTTTGTCTTGTGGGTAACAAGCCCTCTTGCGAGCTCGTTCACTTCATAATGCAGTTCGTTGATTGCCTCCTCAATCAAGATACGATTTTCCGGCAATACATTACCGCCATTCAAATACTTCGATATCGTTGCAAGGGATAATCCTGTCCTTTTCTTGATATCGCGAATAGTAGCAGCCATAATCTTCTCCTCCCAGGCCAATCAGCGAACCGTTATGCATTTTGCCCAACTCAACTGCTTATTCCATTAAATCATACAGCAGATTGACAGTCAAGTGTTTCTGAAGAATTCTTTTTTATTACGTTGCCAGCCATAATTATTACAACTGGCAACCCATTCCCCCTTAGTCCAAAGCACTATACTAAAATTTTCTTAAATCTCTCGTATGCTTCGTCCCATGCTTCTTTGTCCTGTGGCTCGTAGATCTTGATGTCCTGAGAACGTTTGATAATTTCTCTTGCTTCTTCGATAGATTTGATATCTCCGGAAGCCATGAGCTGCAGTGCAATATTTCCGAGAACAGTCGCCTCGATCGGACCTGCACTTACTCTGCATCCACATGCATTTGCTGTGAACTGGCAAAGAAGAGCACTCTGTGTTCCACCGCCTACCATGTAGACTGTCTTATAATCTTTACCTGTACACTCTTTAATCTCTTCCATCGCATGACGATATTTCATTGCAAGACTCTGGTTGATGCAACGAACAACTTCTCCAACTGTTTCCGGAACAGGCTGTCCTGTCTTCTTGCAGAATTCACGGATTCTTGTCGGAATATCTCCGGCAGGTGTGAATTCCGGTGCATCCGGATCAATAAAGCTCTGAAGTGCCGGAGCTTCTTTTGCCATAATCTCAAGCTCGCCAAATCCGTACTCATTTCCTTCGCGGATCCATTGACGACGGCTTTCCTGAATACACCACAATCCAATGATATTCTTAAGGAAGGAAATCTTTCTTCCATATCCACCTTCATTCGTGATGTTGTAATGCTCAGATTTCTCATTGATAATAGGTTCTGCAAGCTCTGTTCCAAGCAGTGACCATGTTCCACAACTCAGGAAGATAAAATCTTCTTCTGATGTTGGTACAGATACAAGTGCGCTCTGCGTATCATGTCCCGCAACAGCCATAACATCAATCTTATCCAGACCAAGCTCTGTACAGATTTCATCTGTAAGAGTACCGATCTTTGTACCTGTAGGTACGATTTCCGGGAAAATATGTTTCGGAATTCCCAGTGCTTCGATCACTTCGTCTGACCACTCACCCTTTTTCGCATCAAGAAGCTGTGTTGTAGAAGCGATAGAATACTCAGCTTTTTTCTCCCCTGTAAGGAAGTAGTTGAAAAGGTCTGGCATCAAAATCATCTTGTCAGCTTTCTCAAGAAGCTCTTTTCTTGTCTTTACAAGAGAAAGGAGCTGGAATGCTGTGTTGAGATCCATGAACTGATTTCCTGTGATCTGGTAAAATTTCTCTTTATCGATCAGTTTGAAACTTTCTTCGATCATTCCTTCTGTACGTGCATCACGGTAATGTACAGGGTTCTCAAGAAGTCTTCCTTCCTCGTCGATCAGTCCAAAATCAACTCCCCATGTGTCGATACCGATACTTTCGATCTTTCCACATTTCTTTGCTTTGATCAGACCCTGTTTGATTTCAAAAAATAATCTCAGTACATCCCAGTACATTGATCCATTCAAAATAACCGGATCGTTAGAAAAACGGTGAAGTTCTTCAATGCTGATCTTGTCACCATCAAAAGTTCCGCACATTGCTCTTCCGCCTGAAGCACCAAAGTCAAATGCTAATACTTTTTTCTCCATAATCTTCCTCTTTTCTTAATACTCTTTTAGTCGGTATTAAAACGGGGGCCCTGCATAGGCAGACCCCCCGCATTCTTTGTTCTAGCTCTGTATCGAAACTGTATTTACAGTCTTTTTACATTTTCTGACAAAAGGACTCCTTCTTATTTGTAAAGTGGTCCGTAGTTCTTACAAGCTCTGAAGTCAGCGCCTTCTTTATCCATTCCAAATGCATTCCATGCTGCCGGACGGTAGATATCTTTCTCCGGTACGTTGTGCATAGATACTGGAATACGAAGCATTGAACACATTGTGATCAGGTCAGCTCCGATGTGTCCATAGGAGATAGCACCGTGGTTAGCTCCCCAGTTGTTCATTACATCATAAGCTGTCTTGAATGCTCCCTCTTTACCATCACATCTTGGAGTAAACCATGTACATGGCCATGTGTAGTCTGTACGTTTCCAAAGCTTATCAGATACTTCTTCCGGAAGTTCAAGTGTCCATCCTTCTGCAATCTGAAGAACCGGTCCAAGTCCTTTTACAAGGTTAAGACGGATCATTGTAGCTGGCATCTGAGCACGTGTCTCGTAACGGCTTGAGTATCCGCCTCCACGGAAGTATCCGTTGTCAGCCATGCACCACTCTGTAGCATCCATGATTGCTTTCTGGTCTTCTTCTGTAACGTTCCACCATTCTTTCATAACGCCGTTACCATTCTCGTCTTTAGCAACACCAGATGCATCAAGACAAGCTGCTCCAGAGTTGATCAGGTGAAGGAATCCACCGTTCTCTTTAGCAACACCTTCGAGGTCATATCCTGTAGCTTTCTTAACTGCCTCTGGGCTCCAGTATGTACGAACATCAGCGAAGATCTGAGCACGTCCTGTAAGAAGTTTCATGAACATCATTCCAAGTCCGTTGAGAACGTCGTTCTCTGTAGCAAGGATGTATGGCTCACGAGCTCCGTTCCAGTCGAAAGATGTATTCAGAACTGCCTCTGCGAAGTCTCCGTTCGGATAGAAGTCTGTCCACTGTCTCTGTCCCTGGAATCCAGCTGCCAGAGCGTTGTGTCCGATTGCTTCCTCTGAGAATTTCTCGTCAAGGTTCTTATTTCCGTTCATAAGGTCTTTGATGATAACTGCCATCTTAACAACGAACTCGAACTGCTCCTCTTTCTCCTCTGGAGAAGCCTGAAGCTCTTCTGGGTTCTTATCCCAACCAATCTTGCAAGTCTCTTTTGCCCATTTAAGAGCTTTCTCGAACTCAGCCTTGTCATAGATCTCTTCTGACATACGACGGATGATTTCCACCTCGTCAACAGACTCTACACGCATTCCAAGGTAAGACTCGATGAAATCAGAATCGATGATAGATCCACCGATACCCATTGTAACAGATCCAATCTGAAGGTAAGATGTTCCTCTCATGGATGCTGCTGCAACAGCTGCACGTCCGAATCTAAGAAGTTTCTCTTTAACGTCTTCCGGAATTGTTGTGTCGTCAGCTTCCTGAACGTCATGTCCGTAAATTCCGAATGCCGGAAGTCCCTTCTGTGCATGTGTAGCAAGTACAGATGCAAGGTATACAGCTCCCGGTCTCTCTGTTCCGTTGAATCCCCATACAGCTTTGATTGTCTGTGGATCCATATCCATTGTCTCAGCTCCGTAGCACCAGCAAGGTGTAACTGTAACTGTGATATCTACGCCTTCTCTTCTGAACTTATCAGCACAAGCAGCACTCTCACCTACACGTCCGATTGTTGTGTCAGCGATAACAACTTTAACCGGCTCACCATTTGAATATCTTAAGTTCTCCTCAAACAGTTTTGCTGCAGATTTTGCCATGTTCATTGTCTGCTCTTCAAGAGATCCTCTTACGTCAAGAGCTCCTCTACGTCCATCGATTGTCGGTCTGATACCAATTACTGGATAAGATCCTACTAATCTTCTTTCTGCCATAATTACATTCCTCCTTAATTGTTTGCCTTGCTCTGCTTATCTTCCTTCGCAGAACCGCTTCTTTGAGTATCATTATAGTTCTTTCCTTTCTTTTTGTCTTGTGGTATACTAGAATAAAAATATAAAGATATTCACCTTTTATACAACAAAGTACAATTTATAAACATATATTTCCACATATGTGTTTGTTTTTACACTATTTAGATTTTTAAAGGAGATTATTGCATGAAATACATCAATTACAGAGAAGAACGTAATCACGGAACCATTGATTTTCCAATTGAATTTTATCATGTTACGCCGAATCATCCACGGTATGAAATGTCTTATCACTGGCACATCGAATATGAACTTATTCGTGTTTTAAAAGGGAAATTACTTATGTCAATTGGTGAAAATGAATTCACTGCAGTAGCCGGCGACCTTATTTTTATAAAAGGAGGGCTTCTTCATGGCGGAATTCCTAAGGATTGTGTCTATGAATGCCTTGTTTTTAACCTTGAATCGCTCATGGCAGTAAATCATGCCAGCGAACGTCTGCTTAAGAAGATCGGAAGTGACACTCTGACTATCCCTTCCCTTATCAAAGCACCCGTAAAGAATTTAGAGCATATCACCTCCATGATGTTTGAACATATCAAAAAGCGTACTGAAGGGCACGAGCTTATGGTGATTGGTACTCTGTACGAATTCTTAGGCTATATTCTGGAAAATAAATTGTATGAAAACGTTCGAATCATCAGTCAAAAGGATAGCCGAAAAATAGAACATTTAAAGAAAGCTCTTGAAGTGATTGAAAACCATTATGCTGACTGTATCACACTGGAAGATCTGTCTCAGGCCGCCGGTATGAATTCAAAATATTTCTGTCGCTACTTTAAAGATATGACCCATAGAACTCCTGTTGACTATCTGAATTACTATAGAATAGAACAAGCTTGTTTCAAGCTCGTTACTTCGAATGAATCAATCGCAGACATCGGACTTAGCTGTGGATTTAACGATGTAAGCTACTTTATCAAAACATTTAAAAAATATAAAGGAATGACACCGAAGAAATATCTTCGCGCACCACTGTAATCAAAAATTGCGAAACAGGTTAACATCCATTATTTTTTCACGCAAAAGGAGATCCCCTTACGGAGATCTCCTCTTTTCATATCTCATTTACTCATGAAATATCCTTATTTATCTTCTTTTTCTGCAGCGTATACAGTTACCAGTTTGTTCAGGTAATCATATCTCTCCATAGCTTCCTGCTCATTGAGAGCGAAGAGCTTGTCAGCCTTAGCCGGGTTAGCTCTCTTCAGTGCGTTGTAACGTACTTCACCATTCAGGAAGTCCTGGTATCCTTCTGCCTTCGGAGCCTTGCTGTCAAGTGAGAACTTGTCTCCCTCTGCAGCCGGGTTGTAACGGAAGTTATTCCAGTATCCGCACTCTACTGCCAGCTGTTCCTCTGTCTGAGCTTTGCTCATACCCTTCTTGATACCATGGTTGATACATGGAGCATAAGCAATGATCAGTGATGGTCCCGGATAAGCCTCAGCCTCAGCGATTGCCTTAACTGTCTGGTTGAAGTCAGCACCCATAGCAATCTGAGCTACGTATACGTATCCGTATGTCATAGCCATTCCTGCAAGGTCTTTCTTCTTAGTCTCTTTTCCGCCTGCTGCGAACTGAGCTGTAGCACCAGTCTTAGTAGCCTTAGAAGACTGTCCACCTGTGTTAGAGTAAACCTCTGTATCGAATACCATGATGTTGATGTCTTCACCACTTGCTAATACGTGGTCAACTCCACCGAATCCGATATCGTAAGCCCATCCGTCACCACCGAAGATCCACTGAGATTTCTTACCGAGGAAGTCTTTATTCTTAACGATGTCTTTGCATGTATCACAGTCACATCCGTCTAATGCTGCAACTAATTTATCTGTAGCATCTCCGTTTGTAATACCACATGTGAATGTATCGAGGTATTCCTGGCAAGCTGCCTTAACCTCTGCTGAAGCCTGCTCTGATGCTGCAACAGTTTCAACTTCTTCTTTCAGTCTCTTTCTGATTGCTTTCTGAGCAAGTAACATACCATATCCAAACTCTGCGTTGTCTTCGAACAGTGAGTTAGACCATGCAGGTCCCTGTCCCTTAGAGTTCATTGTGTATGGTGTAGACGGTGAAGAGTTACCCCAGATTGAAGAACATCCTGTTGCATTAGCGATGTACATTCTGTCACCAAATAACTGTGTGATCAGTTTTGCATAAGGTGTTTCTCCACAACCTGCACAAGCTCCTGAGAACTCAAGTAATGGCTGTTTGAACTGGCTTCCCTTAACTGTCTCTGGTTTGAATTTAGCAACAACTTCTGGTTTAACCTCGATCTCACGTCCGAAATCAAAGATATCCTGCTCTGCTGCATTTTCTTCCATGTTTGCCATAACAAGAGCTTTTTCACCCTTCTTACCTGGACATACATTTACACAAGATCCACATCCTGTACAGTCATAAGCTGATACAGTCATAGTGAATTTCATTCCCGGCATACCGATCATATCGATAGCTTTTGTTCCTTCTGGAGCTTTTGCAAGCTCTTCCTCTGTAAGTGCTACCGGACGGATAACTGCATGTGGGCAGACATATGCACAACGGTTACACTGGATACAGTTTTCTGACTGCCATACAGGGATATCTACTGCGATACCACGTTTCTCATATGCTGCACTACCTGATGGTGTAGATCCATCTGCATAGTCAGTAAATGTAGATACTGGCAGAGTATTTCCTTCCTGAGCATTAACCTTAGACTGGATGTTCTTAACGAATGCTACAACATCGTCTTTTCCACCCTTAACTTCTGGTGTGAATAATCCTTCGTCTTCACAAGATTTCCAAGATTCCGGAACTTCGATCTCAACTACCTGTTTAGCACCAGCATCGATAGCATCGTAGTTCATCTGTACGATCTTGTCACCTTTTCTTCCGTAAGTAGCTTTTGCAGCTTTCTTCATCAGATCGATTGCTTCTTCTTCCGGAATGATAGATGCCAGTTTGAAGAATGCTGACTGAAGGACTGTATTGATACGTCCGCCAAGTCCGATCTCTTTACCGATCTTAATACCATCAATTGTGTAGAACTTGATGTTGTGATCAGCGATGAATGCTTTTACCTGTCCTGGTAAATGTTTCTCAAGACCTTCCATGTCCCAAGAGCAGTTCAGAAGGAATGTTCCTCCGTCAACTAATTCCTGAACCATGTTGTATTTGTTTACATAAGATGGGTTGTGACATGCTACAAAGTTAGCCTTGTGAATCAGGTAAGTAGATTTGATTGGCTTCTTACCGAAACGCAGGTGAGACATTGTAACACCACCGGACTTCTTAGAGTCATAATCAAAGTAAGCCTGTGCATACATGTCTGTGTTATCACCAATGATCTTGATGGAGTTCTTGTTTGCTCCAACAGTACCATCTGCTCCAAGTCCCCAGAACTTACAGTTGATTGTTCCTTCTGGTGTTGTAACAAGTGGCTTACCAGCATCAAGTGAAAGATGTGTAACATCATCTTCAATACCGATTGTGAATTTAGCTTTCTCATCGTTGTGGTATACAGCAACGATCTGAGCAGGTGTTGTATCTTTAGAACCAAGTCCATAACGTCCTGTGTAAACCGGAACTGCATCGAACTTAGATCCTTTAAGTGCTGCAACAACATCCAGGTACAGTGGCTCGCCAAGTGCTCCTGGCTCTTTTGTTCTGTCAAGAACAGAAATCTTCTTAACTGTATCCGGGATAGCATCGATCAGAGCTTCTGCGCTGAATGGTCTGTAAAGACGAACTTTAACAACTCCGACTTTCTCTCCTGCAGCTGTCAGGTAATCGATTGTCTCCTCGATTGTGTCACAAACAGATCCCATAGCTACGATCACGTGCTCTGCATCTGCTGCTCCATAGTAGTTGAACAGTTTGTAGTCTGTTCCGATCTTCTCATTAACCTTATCCATGTACTTCTGAACGATTCCCGGAAGTGCATCATAGAATGGGTTACAAGCCTCTCTTGCCTGGAAGAAGATATCCGGGTTCTGAGCTGAACCTCTCTGGCATGGGTGGTTCGGGTTAAGTGCATGTGCACGGAACTCGTCGATTGCTTCCATGCTTACCATGTCTTTCAGATCTTCATAATCCCATGTCTCGATTTTCTGAATCTCGTGTGATGTTCTAAATCCATCAAAGAAGTTGATGAATGGAATCTTTCCTTCAAGTGCTGCACAATGAGCAACCGGAGTAAGGTCCATTACTTCCTGTACGCTGGATTCACAGAGCATAGCTGCTCCTGTCTGACGACATGCATAAACGTCAGAATGATCTCCAAAAATTGACAGTGCGTGGCTTGCAAGTGCACGGGCAGATACGTTGAATACTCCCGGAAGCTGCTCACCAGCAACCTTATATAAGTTAGGAATCATAAGAAGGAGTCCCTGAGAAGCAGTAAATGTTGTTGTAAGAGCACCTGCTGCTAATGATCCGTGTACAGCACCTGCTGCTCCGGCCTCGGACTGCATCTCTGTAACCTGTACAGTCTGTCCAAAAATGTTCTCCCTTCCTTCAGTAGCCCACTCATCGATATGCTCCGGCATAACGGATGAAGGCGTAATCGGGTAGATAGCTGCTACTTCTGTATATGCATAAGAAACGTGAGCTGCTGCCTGATTACCGTCCATGGTCTTCATTTTTCTTGCCATTTTTATTCCTCCTTAGGTGTTACATAGGTTTTACACTGAGTTAAGTATAATTAATTCACATGTAGTTTCATTATATCTCCAAAAGTCACAAAAGTCTAGAGTTATAAATATCCTCTTTTGTATATTTTCGTGTACAGAGCAGTATTTTGAGAATAGTTATCAGTGCTGTTATTGGGGATTATTAACTAAAACAGGCAGAAATAAAAAAAGCCAGAAGAGTACTTTCTGTTGAACATTAACTCTTCTGGCTTATGAATCACTATACTTTTTTCTTATCATTCTATCTGTTTTTAAACAACCGGTCATCCCACTTCGGTGGTTTTTTCCCTTTGATCTTTGTTGGCACCGGCTCATACTGATCCACTTTTTTCTTCTCATTTCTTTTTCTGCAATGCCTTCTGCAATAGATCAGCATAATTCCTGTCACAATCACCAGGCAACCTGCCAAAAGTTCTGACACCGGAAATCCGATTCCCGGAAGAACAAGCTGATCTGTTCTAAGCCGCTCGATCCACACGCGTCCTGCCCCATAACCAAACAGGTACATAAGAAAGAGCTCACCTTCATATTTCTTATGTTTCCTATACAGAAACAATATAATAAGAAGTCCGGCACACCATAATGATTCATACAAAAATGTCGGGTGTACCTGAATATAACTGACTCCGTCAATTCTCTGCATGTTCTCGCGCATAAGTTCTGTGATATCTCCCGGTCTTACAGCATCAACCGGAAGCCTCATTGCAAACAGACAATCCGTGTATTCTCCAAATGCTTCCCTGTTAAAGAAATTCCCCCAACGTCCAAGCATCTGACCATTCAGAAGCGCCAGTGCAATTGTATCCAAAATCTGAAATGGTGATTTTTTCTTAACAGCAGCCATCACAAAAACTGCGATCACTGCTCCGATCACGCCACCATAAATTGCCAGTCCACCTTCTCTGAGGTTAAAGATAGACAACAGATTATCTTTATATAAATCCCAGGAGAAAATCACGTAATAGATTCTTGCACCCGCAATTCCTGCGATCACTCCGACAATTCCCATATCCAGATAGTCTTCCGGATTTTGTCCTGTTCTTTTTGCCTCCGCTGTGGCAATCAGAAATCCAATCAAAATTGCTGCACCGATGATCATGCCGTAGTAAGCAATGGAAAAACCAAAAATGCTGATGCTTTTTCCTACATGATCCAGATAAATCCCTAAATTCGGAAAGCTGATATTGTAATGCATATTATGTTATTTCCTTTCATATCCACAGAAATCAGGAACAAATCTAGTTGTCCCTGATTCCTGTTTTTACTGCTTTTCCAATTAGAAAACAATGAATCTAACCGGTTTTTAAGCATATTCCCTATATCTGTTAAACGTTAAATCTGAACAGCATGATATCTCCGTCCTGAACGACATAGTCTTTTCCTTCCAGACGAACTAATCCTTTTTCCTTCGCTGCCGCATGAGTTCCACATGCCATCAGATCATCATAACTTACTACTTCCGCACGGATAAATCCACGTTCAAAGTCTGTATGGATCTTACCAGCTGCCTGTGGTGCCTTAGTTCCCTTCTTGATTGTCCATGCACGAACTTCCGGCTCACCTGCTGTCAAATAACTGATCAGTCCAAGAAGATGATAGCTTGCCTTGATCAGCTTCTCAAGTCCGGATTCTTCCAATCCAAGATCTTCAAGGAACATAGCCTTCTCATCATCATCTAACTGAGAAATTTCCTCTTCAATCTCAGCACATACAACAAACACTTCGCAGTTTTCTTTTTTTGCATACTCACGAACAGCTTTAACGCCTTCATTATTCGCACCATCATCCGCAAGATCATCCTCAGATACATTTGCTGCAAAGATTACCGGTTTTGCTGTCAGAAGATTATACTCTGCAAGCCATGCCTGCTCATCCTCATCCTCTGTCACAAAGCTCTTCGCCATCTTATTCTCTTCCAGATGCGCTTTCAGACGGTTCTGAAGATCCAGCTCTTTCGCCGCCATCTTATCGTTTCTTGAAAGCTTCACTGTCTTGGAGATTCTTCTTTCAAGAACCTCAAGATCTGAGAAGATCAGCTCAAGGTTGATTGTCTCAATGTCACGCAGCGGATCAATGCTTCCGTCTACATGAACGATATTAGTATTCTCAAAGCATCTTACTACATGAACGATTGCATCAACCTCACGGATGTTGGCAAGAAACTGGTTTCCAAGTCCTTCTCCTTTGGATGCTCCCTTCACAAGTCCTGCAATATCAACAAACTCGATTGCTGCCGGAATGATCTTCTTTGTATGATACATCTCTCCAAGCACATCCAGTCTCTTATCCGGAACTGTTACGACACCGACATTGGGGTCAATTGTACAGAATGGATAGTTTGCAGATTCTGCACCGGCCTTTGTCAGTGAATTGAACAGTGTACTTTTTCCTACGTTCGGTAATCCCACAATACCAAGTTTCATTTTCTCTATTTCCTCCTTAAAACCTTGATTTCTAAAGCTAAATCCACAAGGTCTATTTCTCTTATTTTCTGTTATGTGACTCTTTCACAAAAAGAAGCCCCAAAATAGCATCTAATATTATACTATAATGGGGCTTGAATTTCAATCTCTCGTCTCCATCAAAATCACTTTTCCAAACACGAAAGAGATCTTCACTTCATCTTCACCTTCTGCAAACTCATTACTCACACACAAGCTGTCTCCTGATGAGAGCAAATGATTCTGCAATGGATATTTTGCACCGCTGATACAGAAATCCTCAACCGGAAGTTGCATCGGAAATACTGAAAAATACTTTCCGAAAGCTTCTTCTCTGCGAATTGCGATTCCATGATCAAGCAGACGAATTCTATTATGACTGTCTAAGATCATCGCCTGAGATCCTGCATCAAGTGCAATATTCAGGCACTGAACATTAGCCCAGAAATGATCCAGACGATTTCCTGTTCCTCCAAGAATCCAGATTTCTTTTCTTCTGAGTCCAAGACACATACGAAGTGCAATCTCCGTATCAGACGCATCTTTTACCGGATTGAACTCTCGGATCGGTACACTTGCTTCTTTTCTATAATAATCGATCACTTCTTCCGGTACACTGTCAAAATCTCCCACAATGTAATCCGGCTTGATCTTATGTTCATAAAGAAATGCGAGTCCTTTATCTACTCCGATAATAAATTCTGTCTCTTCTGCCTCAAGAATTGGAAGGACAAAATCTTCTTCCAGCATTCCCCCGCTCACAATAACTGTTCTCTTACACATTGCCGTTTAAAATCTCCATAAACTTTGCTGTATTATCTTTGATATCACCTTTAAAAACGCCTGAACCTGAGACCATTACATTCGCTCCGGCTGCAAGTACTTCTGCCACGTTTTTATGATAGATTCCACCATCTACTTCAATATCAGTTGTAAGTCCTTTCTCATTCAGAAGGTTTCTCAATTCACTGATACGCTCCAGTGATTCCGGAATAAATGCCTGTCCGCCGAATCCCGGTTCTACAGACATGATCAGAAACATCTCTGCCTGATCCAGATATGGAAGCAGTACATCAACCGGTGTCTTTGGTTTAATAGAAATTCCCACTTTCGCTCCTGCTGCATGGATTTTATCAATTGTTGCCTGCAGATCTTCACATGCTTCATAATGAACTGTAACGATATCTGCTCCTGCTTTCACGAATTCTTCCACATAACGGATCGGTTCTGTCACCATGAGATGAACATCCAGTGTCTGTGTTGTTGCTCCCTTGATCGATGCGAGAACAGGCATTCCAAAGGAAATGCTTGGAACGAACATTCCGTCCATCACATCAAAATGAATATACTCTGCGCCTGCTTCTTCTGTTAATTTCAACTGCTCTCCTAAAATCTTGAAATCTGCTGAGAGAATAGATGGTGCCAAAATATTTTTCATAAACTTAATACCTCTTTCTTTCCTTTAGTTCACGGTACATCTCCGTATAATCTTCATATCTGATCTTATGGATCTTCCCTTCTTCAACTGCCTCTTTTACAGCGCATCCGGGTTCATGAATATGGTCACAGCCATTGAACTTGCACTGTCCTTCAAACGGTGTGAATTCCGGAAAATAATATTTTAAATCTTCTTTTTCGAAATCATTAACGTAAAGAGAACTGAATCCCGGAGTATCCATAATATAAGAATCTTCTCCAATCACGATCAGTTCGGAATGTCTTGTTGTATGTTTTCCACGGTCAATCTTCTTACTGATACTTCCTGTCTCCATCTTCACTTCAGACTGCAGAAGATTGATCAGGGATGATTTTCCAACGCCAGAAGGACCTGCAATCGAAGTTGTCTTTCCTTTTAAAAGTGATTTTAACTCACTGATATTTTCTTCTTCCTTCGCACTTGTGAAGATTACCGGATATCCGCATCCGGTATAAACTTCTTTCAATTCTGCAATTTCAGGATGACTGGCAATATCCGTCTTATTAAAACATAATACGACAGGTATCTCTTTTCGTTCCATCATGACAAGAAAACGATCCAACAGATTATAATGTGGTTTCGGTTTTGTCACCGCAAACACAACCAGTGCCTGATCAATATTGGCTACTGCCGGACGAATCAACTCATTCTTTCGCGGCAGGATCTCTGTTATATTTCCTGTCATTTCTTTTTCATCAAGTACCTCGATCACAGCATCATCACCGACTAACGGCTTGATTCCGTCTTTTCGAAAAGCACCCTTTGCTTTACATTCAAAAATTCCGGATTCTACTACATTCACGTAGTAGAATCCGGCAATCCCTTTTATTATCTTTCCCTGCATACACTTGCTCTCTGTTATCATTGATTCGTGTTCTCTTCTGTTCCGGAATCATTTCCGGAATTTCCACTATCCGGGGCTGATGGTTGAGATCCTTTGCTGACCATATACTGGACAGTTGTTCCTTTTTCCACCTGTGTACCGCTGCTGACAGACTGATAGAATACCTGTCCTTTTGGATATTCATCACTATAATCTTCACCAATATACTCCGGTGTAAGTCCTGCCTGTTTCAGCAGTTTCTCGGCTGTGTTTTTATCTTTATAGGACAGATCCGGCACAGTAACCACCGTCATCTTTGGTCCTTTGCTCACCACATATCCAATCGTTGTGCCCTTGGATACTTCTTTTCCGGCATCTGTATCCTGTGAGATAATATATCCTTCTTCTACAGTATCACTGTAATCTTCAGTTGCATTTCCGGACAAGCCTGCCTGTGAAAGTGCTGCTTCAGCATCCGACTGGGACTTTCCGGTAAGTTTAGGAACTGTTGCCGGCTGATTTCCCTTGCTTATTACAAGAGTAACCGTTGTTCCTTCTTTTACTTCTGCACCTTCACTCGGACTGACAGAAACAACTTCTCCCTGCTCCACATCATCACTGTAAACAGGATCACCTTTCTTCACAACAAGGTTCTTCGCCTGAAGTGCTTTTTCTGCATCAGCTTCCGATATTCCAACAACACTTGGAATCGTTGTCATCTTAGCTTCTTCTCCACTGCTGATCACGACATTGACTGTTGTATGCTTCTTTACTTTCTTTCCATCAGCAGGATCCTGGCTGATGATCTTTCCTTTTGCAACAGTATCGGAAGGCGCAGTTGACTTATGGATTCCGAGATCATATTTGTTCAGTTCTTTCTGAGCTTCCTCATATGTCTTGCCTGTCACATCCGGTACTTTTACCATCTCTGAATCTGTTTGCTGTGTAGTCGTTCCTTTTCCACCTTTAAATACGCCCACTGCATTTCCTACAAGGAACATGATCAAAAGTGCGATCACAACACCGGCAACAACCATAAGAATCTTCATGATCTTCTTCGTGTCTTTATTCACTTCATTCTTCTTACGGCGATCATCATAACGGTCTTTGCGGCGGTCGTCGTAATCATCATCATAATCATCATCATAGCGGCTTCTGCGGCGATCATCATAATCATCGTCATCATCATAACGACTTCTGCGACGGTCGTCATAGTCATCATCATCATCATAACGGCTTCTGCGGCGGTCGTCGTAATCGTCATAATCATCGTCATAGTCATCCTCGTAATCGTCGTCATAATCATCATTATAATTCTGACGTTTCTTCATACGATTCAGTTCATCCTGTGACATAACAACCGTGGTCCGTCCTGTATCCTGGGATGCTGCCGGCATACGTTTTGTCACACCATCAAGAACTACAAAATCTCCATCCGGATCTACCAGTGAGTGCTTCAGATCCTGAAGCAGTTCCTCACAACTCATATATCGTTTATTCGGCAGTTTCTGTGTACATTTCATAATAATGCACTCCAGACTGTACGGAATATCCGGTACTTCTTCTGCTGGAGACTTGATCACTTCATTCAAATGTTTCAAAGCAACCGTCACTGTCGAATCTCCGTCAAATGGAACATGCCCGGTGATCATCTCATACATCGTGATACCTGCTGAATAGATATCACTCTTCTCATCTACAATACCGCCTCTGGCCTGTTCCGGAGATGTGTAATGTACAGATCCCATCACCGTTGTTGTTACTGCCTGCGTTGCCGTTGATGTCGTAGCCCGCGCGATTCCGAAATCAGTAACCTTAACCTTTCCATCTTTGGAAATAATAATATTCTGCGGCTTAATATCCCGGTGAATGATATGGCAGTTATGCGCTGCCTGAATGCCTGTCACCATCTGAATAGAAATACTGATCGTCTCTTTTGCTGAAAGCTTTCCTTTCTTCTGAATGTAATCCTTCAGCGTAATTCCTTCTACAAGCTCCATGACCATATAATAAAGACCACGATCCTGTCCTACATCATAGACATTGACTACGTTTGGATGCATCAATCCTGCTGCTGCCTGAGCTTCGCTTAAAAACTTCTTAATAAACGTCTCATCCGAACGATATGTGCTCTTCAACACCTTGATCGCAACAAAACGATTCAGCTTATGGTCCTTGCCTTTATAGACATCTGCCATTCCGCCAGAACCGATACGACCAAGTATCTCGTATCGTTTCCCTAAAAATACTCCTTCTTTAATCATACACTCACCTCATCTGCAAATGGCTCAAACAATACCACTCCGATGTTATCTGTTCCTCCATTCTCTTTTGCTGCTTCCACCAGCATCTCACCTGCCTCGACGATATCCCGGCTTCCCTGAACAATATGGAAAAGTTCTTCATCTTCCACCATATTACTTAATCCGTCTGTACACATCAGAATGATGTCTCCCCGTTTCAGACGGTGTTCATAAAAGTCCACATCCACATCAGCTTTTGCACCGATCGCTCTTGTGATAATATTCTTATCCGGATGATGCTTCGCTTCTTCCGGCTTAATTCCACCGAGACGAACCATCTCTTCTACAAGAGAATGATCCTTACTTAGCTGTTGGATTCCCTGATTGATCAGATACAGACGGCTGTCTCCCACATTGGCAAAATACAGCATCTGTTCTTTCACAGTAGCGGCAACAACCGTTGTTCCCATCCCCTTCAGATGTTCGTCACTGGATGCTTCTTTGATAATCTCACGATTGGCAGACTTGATTGCTTTCACAAGAACACGTTCGATATCCTCTCCCTCGCTCTTCGCAATCTCTTTGATCATCACTTCCACCGTACACTTGGAAGCATAATCTCCTGCCTGATGGCCACCCATACCATCCGCTACCACGAACAGGTTCTGGAGAATACCCAGTGGTTTTCCCGTCGTAAAGACGTAGTCCTGATTTACCTGTCGCACCATTCCAACATCTGTAATTGAAAATGTCTTCATACCTTCTATTCTCCTTCAGTTTCTACGTAGCGGCGCCTGAGCTGACCGCAGGCTCCGTCAATATCAGAGCCCATTTCCCTTCTTATAGTAACATTTATTCCGCTTTTTTCAAGTTTATTTTTGAAATTCAAAGCACTTTTCCGGCTTGGACGAACAAAATCACGCTCTTTTACCGGGTTGACCGGTATCAGATTGATATGACAGTTCTTATGCTTTAATAAATGAATCAGTTCCTGTGCATCTTCATCCGTATCATTCACACCATGTACAAGACTGTACTCAAAGCTCACTCTCCGGCCGGTTTCTTTGAAATATTCGTCACAGGCTGCGAGTACTTCTGTGATATCATATTTATTTGCAACCGGCATTAATTTTCTTCGTTTTTCCTGATTTGAACCGTGAAGCGAAAGTGCAAGTGTAATCTGTAAATGCTCTTTCGCCAGTTCTTTCATCCTTGGAACTATTCCACAGGTTGATACGGTGACATTTCTCTGACTGATATTCAGTCCATGCTCATCTGTAAGTAAATGAATAAACTTCAGGAAATTATCGTAATTATCCATCGGTTCTCCAGTTCCCATGATCACCACATTCGAAACCCTCTCACCACTTATCTTCTGAATCTGATAGATCTGTCCAAGCATCTCAGACGGAGAAAGATTTCTCACCAGACCTCCGATCGTTGATGCACAGAATGCACATCCCATCCTGCAACCGACCTGGGAGGAAATACAGACAGAATTTCCATGCTTATATTTCATAAGAACACTTTCGACTACATTTCCATCATAGAGACGGAACAGGAACTTGTTCGTACCGTCAATCTGGGAAATCTGTCTCTCCAGCATAACAACCGGGAGAATCTCATAATTCTCTTCCAGTTTTTCCCTCAAAGCCTTTGAAAGATTCGTCATCTCATCAAAATGATCTACCAGCTTCACATGCAGCCATTCATAAATCTGTTTTGCACGAAATGCTTTTTCTCCGATCGTCGCCATCTCTTTCTGTAATTCTTCATATCCATAAGCACGGATATCCTTCTTCATCTTAAAGTTTTCCTCCTGTATTTCGTTTTTTCTGTGAGTTATTCACATTATTTGTCTGTTTTTTCTATTTTTTCACATTTCCTGAAAATCATGCTTTTTTCTTTAATCTTGCAATAAAGAATCCGTCACAATCGTGAACTCCCGGGAAGAATTGGATACATCCCTTCTCGATCACATCACTTCGTAACTCCTTGCAAAGATTTTCTGTAATATCATCCAGTTCAAATTGTGGGTATTCTTTCAAGAACCAGTGTACATTGTCCATGTTTTCTCCCGGATTTACGGTACATGTGCTGTACATCAATGTGCCGCCATCCTTGACGATTGCCTGTGCGCAAGTCAGAATCTTTCTCTGCAAATCTGCAAGTTCTTCAAGATCTTCCGGTTGTACGCGATATTTCAGATCTGGTTTTTTGCCAAGCACGCCAAGACCTGAACAGGGAAGGTCTGCGATCACAAGATCCGCTGTTTCCTTATCATACTCATCAAATACAGAGGCGTCCTTGCATACAGCACAAATATTTCCAAGTCCGGAACGGTCGATATTCTGCCAGATCAGATCTGTCTTATATTCGGTCAGATCTCTTGCTTCAACCCGTCCTATCTTTTCTTCTGTTCTGTTCTCTCTCGCCGCCACTTCATCTGCCAGCTGAAGCTTCTCTGCCACATGAAGTGATTTTCCTCCCGGTGCTGCACAGACATCAATCACATGATCGCCGGCTTTTGGATCTGCCAGTTCTCCGACAAACATAGAACTGATATCCTGTACTGCAAAGAGTCCTTCCTGAAAACTTTCCAGACCTTCCAGATAATCATAATCTGAAAGATAAAACGCATAAGGAAGATACTGATGTGCTTCTACTTTCGCTCCTTCTGCTTCCAGTTTTTCTTTCAATACTTCCGGTGTAACCCGGTTCAGACAACAGCGGATCGTAATTGGCTTCTCTTTCTGAAAATCTGCTGCCATCTTTTCTGTGATCTCTTCCCCATATTCTTTCTTCCATAAAGAAAGAATCCATTCCGGGACAGAATATTTCACAGACAATCTCTGTACATCTTCTTTTGGATACTCGATCTCGTCCATCTTGCGGACAACATTTCTCAGAACTCCATTCACATATCCCCGCAGACCTGAAAATCCTTTTCGAACCGCAAGCTTTACTGCCTCACTGCACACCGCATGATCCGGTACGCTATCCATATATTTCAGCTGATAGACACTGCTACGAAGAAGATTACGGATGACCGGTTTCATCTTCTTAACCTTTGTCTTAGAAATCTGATTCAAAATATAATCAATTTCTATCATATGTTCCAGAGTACCTTCCACAACTCTGGTGATAAATGCACGCTCACGTTTCTCAAGATATTGATATTTTGACAGAACATCGCCAAGAATCTTATGACTATATGCTCCATTCTCTGTTATTTCCATCAAAATCTCAAGAACGACCTCGCGTTCATTGATCTGCTTTCCCATAAATAATCTCCTATTCTCCGCATTTTGGAGGTTGGCTCTGAACAGTTACAGCATTTTTTCTTTTTATCAGTCATTCCTTCTTCGTCCATTTGTCAGGATCAACAAACGTAAAAGCTGTAAAATCATTGCGGCCGCACTTGCCACATATGTCATTGCTGCTGCCCGAAGTACCTTCTTCACTCCACCGACTTCGTCTTCACGGAGCATTCCTGAATTTCCAAGTACCTTCACCGCTCTTCTGGAAGCATTGATTTCCACCGGAAGTGTTATAAGATGAAATGCCACAGCTACCATAAAGAGCAGAATTCCGATATCAATAAGGAAGCTGGACATCTGGCCATTCATAAACAGGCCGATAATGATCAACGGCCAGGAAATCATGGAACCGAAATTTACGACCGGCACAAGTGCCCCACGGATTGATAAAGGTGCATACCCTTCAAAATGCTGTACTGCATGACCACACTCATGTGCCGCAACTCCGATTGCTGCTACAGAAGTTGAATTATAAACCGGATCAGAAAGTGCCAGTGTCTTGTTTCTCGGATCATAATGATCGGTCAGATTTCCCGCGATATGAGTCACCTGCACATCATAGATTCCATTTCTTCTGAGGATCTGTTCTGCCGCTTCTCGTCCTGTCATCCCTGAATAACTGCGGATCTTCGAATATTTTGCAAATGTTCCTTTCACCTGGGATGATGCGAGCAGGCTGAGAACCACACCGATCAGTACCAGTATATAAGTCCAGTCATAATAAAATCCATAATACATACTAAAACTACCTCCTGTTATCTATCTGCAGTCCCCCTCCAGAAGTCCTCTTATTCCTGTGTAAATTTAACTCCGCTTTCAATTGTGTATCCCCTTAAGAAAGCTCCCGTATCCATTCTCTTTTTCCCCGGAATCTGAAGTTCCAGAACTCGTAAGACGCCATCCCCTGTCTGAACAGTAAAGGAATCTTTCTCTACACTCAACACTGTTCCAGGCTCTGCTTTTACCGTGCCATCAGCCTCTGCTTTTGCTCTCCAGATCTTCACTACCTTTTTGTCCCAATGTGTGTAAGCACTTGGCCAGGAATTCAGGCCACGCACCAGACGTTCGATCTGTACTGCGGATGTATTCCAGTCAATATTTCCAAGCTTCTTATCGAGCATTCTGGCATATTCTGTCGGGCTTTCTCCCTGCTTCTCGAAAGTTGCCGTATGATCTTCAATAGCCTTCAGAGTCTCTACACAAAGCTTTGCTCCTGCCTCTGCAAGCTTATCATGAAGGCTTTCTCCTGTCTCATCTTCTGTGATCGGCACTTCAACCTTCTGGATCATGTCGCCTGTATCCAGTCCTTCGTTCATCTGCATTGTTGTAACACCTGTCACTTCCTCGCCATTGATGATAGACCACTGGATTGGCGCGGCACCACGGTATTTCGGAAGTAGAGATGCGTGTACATTAATACATCCGTATGATGTCATCTCCAGAATTTCTTTCGGAATGATCTGACCAAATGCAATGACAACCATCACATCTGCATTGTATTTTCTCAGTTCTTCTACACATTCCGGATCACGGATCTTCTTTGGCTGATAAACCGGAATTCCATGTTTTATCGCAGCTTCTTTCACCGGGGTTGGCTGCATCTCTTTACCACGTCCTTTTGGTTTATCTGGCTGGCTCACTACGAGACACACCTCATGCCCTGCTTCCACCAGTGCCTCCAGTGTTCCCACGGAGAAGTCCGGTGTTCCCATGAAAATTATTCTCATCAATTATTCCTCCACTTCGTATTCCATATCTCCCTCGTTGTAGGCCGGTGAATCATGCAGTTCTCCTTCTACTTTCTCTACATAGAGGTGTCCTCCCAGGTGATCGATCTCATGACAGAACGCTCTTGCAAGAAGTTCTTCTCCTTCTATCTCAAACTCCTCCATATTTTCATTAAGTGCACGTACTTTTACATAATTCGGACGAGTTACGATTCCCCATTTTCCCGGCACACTTAAGCAACCTTCTTCGCCTGTCTGCTCACCGGATGTCTCAACAATCTCGGGATTGATCAAAACGATCGGACCCTCTCCGACATCAATCACTACAATCTGTTTGAGAATACCAACCTGCGGTGCTGCAAGACCCACCCCCATCTTCTCATACATCGTATCAAGCATATCTTCAATTAAAATCTTTGTACGAAGTGTCATCTTCGTCACTGGTTTACACTGTTTTTCAAGAACATCATCGCCCATCTCTCTTACTTCTCTGATTGCCATTATTCTTTCCTCTCTTTTCTATAAATTCATCGGGTTAAAATCGAATTGGATTCTCATTTTCTGAAACCCTGAGTTAATTTCTATATATTGTTCCATCCTGTCTTTTAATACAACTAAGGTTCGGTATTCCGGCGCTTTTACGTAAATCACTCTCCGGTAAATATCTTTGATCTTATCCACTCCCGGACTTGCCGGGCCGATCACATCGAGCTGTGCCTGACCTTTGATCCGCAAAATGTATTCCTTCAGATACTTGCACGCTTTCTCTAAAAGTACCTCATCTTCACATGCTGCAAGTACTGCCATCAGGTTCTCCACCGGTGGATATCCCATCAGACTGCGGTAACGGATTTCTTTCTCATAGAATGCTTCATAATCCTGCGCTGCTGAAGCCTCGATTGCATAATGCTCCGGATCGTAAGTCTGAATCACGACCTCACCCGGTCTGTCACCTCTTCCGGCACGGCCTGCTGCCTGTGTCAAAAGCTGAAATGTTCGCTCACCGGAACGATAATCATCTGTATAAAGAGACATATCTGCTGCCAATGCACCGACTAATGTGACCTTTGGAAAATCATGTCCCTTTACGATCATCTGTGTTCCCACAAGAATATTCGCCTCTTCATTCGCAAAGGCAGATAAAATCTGCTCATGGGAATCCTTTTTCTTCGTCGTATCCATATCCATGCGGAGTACTCTTGCCTGTGGGAATCTTGCCTTCACCATGTCCTCGATCTGCTGGGTTCCTGCGCGGAATTCTCCGATATAACGGGAACCGCATTCTGGACACTCCGTCACCTTCGGCTGTTCATAACCACAGTAATGACAGACCATTTTCCCGCCTTTGTGTACCGACAAGGATACATTACAGTGCGGGCATTTCACTACATGGCCACATTCTCTGCAGGAAATAAAACCTGAATATCCTCTGCGATTCAAAAACAGCATGATCTGCTCTTTTGCATTCAGTCTGTCTTCAATCAGTTCCTGCAACTTCTCACTCAAGATGGAACGGTTTCCATTCTTCAGTTCCTTTCGCATATCAACTGTATGCACAGTCGCCATCTGCTGCATATGAGAACGATTCTTCATCTCGTAAAGCTGATACTCACCAAGCCTTGCCCGATACATTGCCTCCATTGACGGAGTTGCACTTCCGAGCACAACGCTTGCATCTTCTACTTCTGCCCTGTGGACTGCTACTTCTCTTGCATGATAACGTGGCACCTGCTCACTCTTGTAGGTTGGTTCATGCTCTTCGTCAATAACGATCAGACCCAAATCCGGAAATGGAGTAAAAAGTGCAGAACGTGGTCCGATCATCACATCGACCTCGCCCTTCTTCGCACGCATCATCTGATCGTAACGTTCTCCGGCAGACAGTCTTGAGTTCATGATAGAAACTCTGTCGCCGAAACAGCGGTAAAACCGCATCACTGTCTGATATGTCAGTGCGATCTCCGGAATCAGAACGATTGCCTGTTTTCCCTGGTCAACAACCGTGCGGATCATCTCCATATAGACTTCTGTCTTTCCACTTCCGGTCACTCCGTGAAGCAGATAAGTTCTCCTTGTTCCACACAGATAGTCTTGCCGGAACCCCTGGATCACATGCTGCTGTTCTTCCGTATAGATGATCTCCTGTTGTGATTTCTTTGCCTGTTTCACCGGATTACGGTATACCTGCTCTGACTCTATCTTCAACACGCCCTGCTCTTCCAATGCCTGGATCACAGGCAGTGTCACATTTAATTTTTTCGTCACCAGCTCATAATCCAGAATTGGGGCTTCCTTCAAAGCTTCCAAAAGCCTTGCTCTTGCTTTCTGATTCTTCTTCTGATAAAAAGCCAGCTTCTCCTGACTCTCTTCCTCAGTAAGCAGCAAACGGAGATGTTTCTTTACCTTCGCATTCTCCTTCTGCTTGATTGGCAGCACTGTCTTAAGCGCCTGGATCATCGTTCCGCCATACTGCTCTTTCATCCATGCCGCCAGCGCGATCAGTCTCGCTTCGATTGCCACACTGTTTCTGGAAATGTCTGTAATCTCCTTCACCTTTGACAGATCATAATTGCAAGTCTCTGATAATGAAGTCACATAACCTTTGATCTGTCGGTTTCCTTTTCCAAAAGGGATAATTACTTCCAGCCCCGGATGCAGCTCGTCTTTCAGTCGTTCCGGTATTCGGTACTGAAAGATCTTATCCAGTTTTTCATGTTGTATATCTACAATAACATCTGCAAACACAATCTTATTTCTCTTTTAATTCTTCCAGAACTTCTTTGATCAGCACGCGCTCATCCATCGGATGCTTCACACCGCAGATTTCCTGATAGTCCTCATGTCCTTTTCCTGCCAGTACAATAACATCACCCGGTTCGCCGTGTTCGATCGCATATTTGATTGCTTCTTTACGATCACAGATTTCCACATATTTTCCATCTGTCTTTGCGATTCCGGTTTTGATATCGTTAATAATATCCTGTGGTTCTTCAAATCTCGGATTATCTGATGTAATGATTGTCAGGTCTGCCAGTCTTCCGGATACCTCACCCATCTCGAATCTTCTGTCTTTAGAACGGTTTCCGCCGCATCCGAACAGACATACAAGACGCTTCGGATTATATTCCTTCAATGTTGTCAGAAGACTTTCAAGACTCATCGCATTGTGCGCATAATCGATCATCAGTGTAAAATCATCAGACACCTTGATCATCTCGATACGTCCTTTTACCTTTGCCTTCTTAAGTGCATCTTTGATCATCTCAACCGGCACCTGGAAATGGCGGCAGACTGAGATTGCAGTCAGTGAATTGTAAACACTGAACTTGCCTGGAACATCGATTTCCACATCAAAGTCCATCACGCCTGCAACATGGTATGCAACACCAAGATATCCCGGTCTGGATACCAGTTCTACATTCTCTGCGCGAAGATCTGCCTCCGGTGAAAATCCAAATGTCTCAATCTTACATGTAGACCCTTTAAATACATCTTTGAAATACTTGTCATCCACATTGGCGATTCCGAGCTTACACTGTTTGAACAAAAGCCCTTTGCATCTCTTGTAATCATCAAAATCCTTATGCTCATTCGGACCAATATGATCTCTTCCAAGATTTGTGAAAATACCGATCTCAAATGGAATTCCCGCTGTTCTGTGAAGCATCAGTCCCTGTGATGAAACTTCCATAACAACACAGTCACAGCCAGCTTCTACCATCTCTGCAAAATATTTATGGATTGTATAAGACTCCGGTGTTGTATTGCATGCCGGAATCTTCTTGTCTCCGATAATTGCCTCGATTGTACCGATCAATCCAACCTTGTGTCCTGTCTCTTCAAGAATAGACTTGATCATGTAAGTTGTTGTTGTCTTTCCTTTTGTTCCTGTAATACCGATGACTTTCATCTTATCTGCCGGATATCCAAAGTAAGCCGCTGACATCAGAGCCAGTGCATAACGAGTATCCTCTACCTTAATTACAGTCACATTTTCCGGCACTTCGACATCTTTCTCTACAACAACAGCTGCCGCACCTTTCGCCGCAACGTCCGCTGCATATTTATGTCCATCAGATACTGCTCCGCTGATACACACGAAAACAGATCCTTCTTCCACTTTTCTTGAATCATTGATCAGTGTTGTTACTTCCGTAGAATCACTTCCCTGTACTACTGTGTAGTCCAGGCGTTCTAATAATTTATCTAATTTCATGATCTAACCCTCCTGTTCTGAACTGGTGTATTGCATCATTGACTTTCAGGCAAATAACGATTGTCTTAACCTTTATAGAATAACATAATCTCACCACATATGCAAAAAAACCTACATAATCTTTCGTCCTGTTTTCGTCTTTCGAATCAGCCAGACACATCCAAATGACAATAACACAAGTCCCACACTCACTACCGGAATCATGATCCAGGCTGAAAATGTCTCTGGCTTAATATTTCTCTTATAAACATCAAGAAACATGATATGGATCAAATAAATCCCAAAGGAACATCCACAAAATCTGTCAATCCACTTCTTTGCCTGTTCGGACGGATTGAATTCGCTCTTTTTCAATCGTACTAACATAAGAAATGCCATCGCTGCTGCCAGTGCAAGCAGTGGATTACCATATTCCAGCAGACGTTCATAATGTTCTCCATCCTGCAAGGTTGCCGCATAAGTCAGCCCATAATTTAATGCCATGCATACTACAAAAATACCTACCGGAATCATTTTCTCCTTCATCACATGCTTACGGTATTTATATATATAATATCCGATAAATACATAATAAGAATAGATTCTGTCCCCCACCATTGGGACGGAATAATACATCTTTTCATCAAAAAATGTGGAAATATAATTGAACAAAACAGCCGCCGTAATCACCACAAGAAATGCGCGTTCCATCCGAAGGTTCATCCCTTTACACATAACCTGGAAAAAAGGAAGTACCAGATAGATCGGAATCATTGCATACAAATACCACAGATGCTGTTCTACCGGCTTATATAATAAATCTTTGATTTGATAAGGATCCTCCATATAAACTGCATTCCAGATCATATATATTACACTCCACACAAGCAGAACAATTAGAAAACGAAAGATTCTTTTTGCATGTTTATGAAGTGATTCCTGTCTTCCAAGCAGAAGTGCTCCTGTAATCATGAAAAAACATGGTACACTTATCCTTGCCAGCAGATTTAATAGCAGTGAAAAACTGTACTCCCCAATCGTAATATCACCATAGGCTCTGCAGTAATAGTTTGATACATGGATCACAATAACAAATATAAAAGAAATCATTCGAATCAATTCCAGATTATAATTTTTCTCTTTCAATGCACGTTCCTCTTTCTATCTCTTCTAAATTCCATCTTTTTTCTTCTTTCCGTCCGGTTTATAAAATGTGCCTTTCACAACCGCACCCTTTCCATAACGGTTGTTCAGCTGTTCCAATGCAGCATTTAATTTCTTATGTTTCTCATCCGGTTCTTTTGGAAGTTCTATATCAAAGATTGTCAGCTGTTCCGGTGCATTCTCTTCTACTAACTTTGACGTTCGGATTCCGAGCAGACGGACAGGTTCTCCACTCCAGCTTTCACGGAACAAATTACATGCTGTCTCACATAAGATAACCGGATCATTCGTTGGCTTTTGAAGCTGCACCTGATGCGACATATTTCTGAAATCATAATAGCGAACCTCCATGCTCACCATCCCGGCTTTCTTTCCTGCCTTCTTCAGCCTGTTCCCCACGCTCTGCGCAAGCTCACGAAATACATCTCTCGCCTCTTCATAAGTCGTTGCATCCTCTGACAGAGTCGTTGAATTTCCTACTCCCTTTGCCTCTTCCGGTTCATACTGTACCTTATCGTCCCCGATTCCATTTGCGAAATTCCAGAGCATCCGGCCATGACTTTTTAAATGCAGCGTAATTACATTTACATCCGCATGAGCAAGATCTCCAATTGTATTAATTTCAAGTTTCTTAAAGACTTCCACACTTGAACGCCCTGCCATAAAGAGTTCTCCGATCGGAAGTGGCCACATTTTCTGCGGAACCTCTTCCGGAAATAACGTATGGATCCGATCCGGTTTCTGAAAATCCGAAGCCATCTTCGCTAACAGTTTATTACTGGAGATTCCAATATTCACCGTGAATCCAAAACGTCTCTTTACCTCTTCCTTAATCTCCATCGCCCCGTCCACCGGTGTTGGATATCGCCCGACAAGCTCTGTAAAATCCATATAACATTCATCGACACTGACCTGCTCGATCTTCTTTGTATATGTCCGCAGGAAACCCATCAGCATCCGGCTCTTTTCTCGATACATCTTATGATTCGGCGGTGCTGTCACAAGATTCGGACATTTTCGAAATGCATTTACTACAGGTTCACCCGTCTGAATCCCATAGGATTTGGCAAGTGATGATTTTGCAAGAACGATTCCATGACGAGAGCTCTGATCTCCGCCAATAATCGCCGGAATCTCCCGCAGATCCACTTTTGATCCATTTTTCAATTGTTCAACCGCCGTCCAGCTTAAAAATGCTGAATTGACGTCGATGTGGAAAATAATGCGCGCCATGGGAGCCTCCTTTCTGGATTCTGCCTGAGTTCTTTCTTAGTATTAATTCTTGTTGTATGCATATACATTCTGTCAGTTTTTTATTTTAACATATAATCTGCGCTTGTATCAATTGCTTCGATGAACGAAAAAAAGGCTGTGAAAAATCCAATTTTCTAAAAATCTCCGGAAAATTTTCATTTTTCACAGCCCTACATATTATATCATTACTATACTAGTATTTTGATGTTGGGGGCAAAAGCCCCCAACTAGGATACCTACGGATTGTTTTGTGCAAGCACCGGTGGTTTCAGACCTTTTGACCCTGGTATCATATTTTATTTCTTCACACCTGCTGTCAGTTTACCATCCTTCACATCGATCAAGATCGTGTCTCCACGTCCCACATCTCCTGCAAGGATCAGTTTTGCAGCTAATGTCTCTACATTCTTCTGCAAGTAACGTTTCAGTGGTCTTGCACCGTACATCGGCTCATATCCACCTTCCACAACAAAGTCTTTCGCCGCATCTGTCAGCTCAACACTCAGTTCACGTTCTTCCAGACGGCGGTTCACATCAGCAACCAGAAGGTCAATGATGGAACGTACATTTGTCTTTGTCAATGGTTTGAACATGATAATCTCATCCAGACGGTTCAAGAATTCCGGTCTGAAATGTGCTTTCAGATCACCCATTACCATCTCCTGACTCTGTTCATCGATCGAACCATCGTCCTTAATTCCTTCCAGCAGATAGTTTGCACCAATGTTGGAAGTCATGATCAAGATTGTATTCTTGAAGTCAACTGTACGTCCTTGGGAATCTGTGATTCGTCCATCATCCAGTACCTGCAGCAATACGTTGAAGACATCCGGATGTGCTTTCTCGATCTCATCGAAAAGTACAACAGAATATGGTTTTCTTCTGACTGCTTCTGTCAGCTGTCCGCCTTCATCGTATCCGACATATCCCGGAGGAGCTCCGATCAGTCTAGACACGGAATATTTCTCCATGTACTCACTCATATCGATACGAACCATGTTGTTCTCATCATCAAACAGGCTCTGGGCAAGTGCCTTTGCAAGTTCTGTCTTACCTACACCTGTAGGCCCAAGGAACAGGAAGGAACCGATCGGTTTTGTCGGATCTTTGATACCTGCTTTGGAACGGATGATTGCTTCAGTTACAAGCTCTACACCTTCATCCTGACCGATGACACGCTTATGCAATTCATCTGCAAGGTGAAGTGTCTTATTTCTCTCACTCTCGTTCAGTTTTGCAACCGGAATACCTGTCCATCTGGAAACGATCTTTGCGATCTCATCGTCTGTAACAGATTCATGCACAAGTGAAAGATCTTTTGCTTTTACCTTCGCTTCTTCCTCTTCCAGCTGTTTCTGCAGCTGTGGAAGGCGACCATACTGAAGCTCTGCTGCCTTATTCAAATCATACTCTCTTTGGGCTTTCTGAATCTCCTTGTTCACCTGCTCAATCTGCTCGCGGATCTTCTGCACATGCTCTACGGAATTCTTCTCATTCTCCCACTGTACTTTCTTACTTGCATACTGCGCTTTCAGTTCTGCCAGTTCTTCCTGCAAATGTTCTAGACGCTCTTTACTTAAGCGATCTTCCTCTTTCTTAAGTGCAGACTCTTCAATCTCCATCTGCATCACACGACGGCGAAGCTCATCAAGCTCTGTCGGCATAGAATCAAGTTCTGTCTTGATCAATGCACACGCCTCGTCAACAAGGTCGATTGCTTTATCCGGCAGGAAACGATCAGAAATATATCTGTTCGAAAGTGTAACTGCCGCAACAAGCGCACTATCTGTGATCTTAACTCCATGGAAGACTTCGTATCTTTCTTTCAGTCCTCTCAGGATAGAGATTGCATCCTCAACGGTTGGCTCATCTACCAAGACCGGCTGGAAACGACGCTCCAATGCAGCATCCTTCTCAATATACTGACGATACTCATCCAGTGTTGTTGCACCGATACAATGCAGTTCACCTCTGGCAAGCATAGGCTTTAACATATTTCCCGCATCCATTGCACCGTCTGTTTTACCGGCTCCGACGATCGTATGAAGCTCATCGATAAAAAGAATGATCTTTCCGTCACTGTTCTTCACTTCTTCCAGAACGGCTTTCAGACGTTCCTCGAATTCACCACGATACTTCGCTCCTGCTACCAGTGCTCCCATATCCAGCGAAAAGATTGTCTTATCTTTCAGTCCTTCCGGTACATCTCCGCTGACGATTCGCTGTGCAAGTCCTTCTACAACCGCAGTTTTACCTACACCAGGTTCACCGATCAGCACCGGGTTATTCTTTGTCTTACGGGACAGGATACGAATCACATTACGGATCTCTTCATCACGTCCGATGACCGGATCCAGTTTCTGATCTCTTGCTTTCTCAACAAGATCCTGGCCGTATTTATTCAATGTATCATAAGTTGCTTCCGGATTGTCAGAAGTTACTCTCTGATTTCCCCTTACTGTTGACAGCGCATGGAGGAAGCCCTCTCTGCTGATGCCATATTCACGGAAAATCTGCTTCAACTCACGGCTTGCATACTTCAGCATTGCAAGAAACAGATGCTCAACAGAGACATACTCATCTCCCATCTGCTTTGCTTCATCTTCTGCATGGATCAGCACATTATTCAAGTCCTGACCGACATAAGCCTGACCTCCCTGTACCTTCGGTCTCTTGCCGATTGCCTGCTCGATACTGTTAATAAAGAGCTGGCCCTGAATGTTCATCTTCTCAAATAATTTTAAAATCAGACTGTCATCCTGTGTCAGCAGCGCATACAGCAAATGCTCCTGCGCCAGTTCCTGATTCCCGTTATCCGCAGCAATCTTCTCACAGTTCTGAACTGCCTGTAATGAATTCTGTGTAAATTTATTGATATTCATGGTCTTTCCCTCCTTTGAACCACAAATTTGCTTTTCCTGTGTTCTATTAGGAATATAGCACGTATTGTTAGCACTGTAAAGGGTTGAGTGCTAATTCTTTTCTAAAAATTTTGTGAAGTCCTTATTTCATGGGCTTCACAAAATTTTAAATTTACAATTACACTCAATTTGTAATGATTTAGACCATTCTATCTTGGCCATCTCTCTTTTTTATTCATTAACGGTTTAAAAACCTGATGCGGTTCACTCTGATACCAATATGCTACACTGGCAACATCATCCTGTCTTTCAAATAGTCCTTTATAACATACACCGATCTGCTGGATAGTAACTTTTAAATTTTCTTCAAAGCAAATCGGATCCATCAGATGCCATCTATAAAATCCTCTCATTGGCGGACAATCATCATTATGATATGGATTATGCACCAGTTCATCGTGTGCTGAATAATACGGATATCCTAAAAATGGAGAATTATAAGTCTGTTCTACCGTCTTTCCGTTTACCTGGTGAGCAAAACTCCATGACCCGCCAAAATAGTCCTCTGTTCCCGTGCCACATATTGTAGGATATTCTTCATCTCCGTCAATATAAAATTTAACTTCGCCTTCTCCCCACCAGTATCTTTCAAGTGTTGTCAGAGCAAGATATGTACCAATATAATGGCCTTTTCCTTTCACATTATCCAAAATAACATAATCCTTTGCCAGTTCTGTTATTCTTTGACGTCTCCACTGTGCATGAAAATAAGCTGTGTCTTCTGGTAACTCATCATACAAACAATAGTCTACCTGATAAAAGAAATCAGGAATTGGATTATCATGTTGATTTTCTAAAGTAATTCTTGCTTTTTTACGAAATGGCATTTGAAAATAGCTATTAAAACCTCTGTTTGGAATTACGGATATTGGCATAGATGTAACAAGACATTCTCTTGCAAAACCACAGCAGAAGAAATCACCTAAAGGACTTTCAACCGATGGAACTTCCTCATCATCCCAGTACATGCGGAGTACTAAATCACGGAGTACATAACAATCCGCATCTGATGTTTTATTATTAACCGTAATCCATATATGCTGAATAATACCCGGTCCATCCATTTCAGCTAATACTACCGTTTCATTCGGCATAATATTTTTCAAGCACGGACTACCTTTTCTTGAAGGGCCAAGATGACTTGCTGCAATTCCACCCTTTCCTTTTTCTCCAGTTGGATTTTCAGCATTTATAGCTCTCGATCTTCCATTTCTTAATCTGAAAATATCTGACATTATTCACACCTCCACTTATTGCTTAACGCCGCCAGCCATAACACCTTCCATGATCTGCTTCTCAAAAATAAGTACGAAAATAACTATTGGCAGCAGGATAATACATCCAACTGTACTTATCAAATCCCATGGCATACTATATGATGTTTCCCTTGGAATAGTTGTAATAGCAACACTCAATACTTCTATTTTTTGTGCAAAAAACAATGGAGTGAATAAATCATTAAGGCAATTTATAAAATTAATGATTAATATTGTTGCAATAGCCGGTTTCATTAATGGCAGCGTGATATAAAACAGTTTCTGAAACATATTCGCTCCATCTATTTCTGCTGCTTCATCTAATGAAATAGGAATTTCACTTAAGAAGTTACCTAAAATCAACATAGTAAATGGAATCAATGCACTTGTATACATGATGATCAAGCCAGGAAATGTATCAACTAATCCAAATCTTTTCATCAGATCATATAACGGTCTTGCTGTTACAATTCCCGGAATTAAAGCAGATGCCACTATCGCTGCATATACAAGTGTAAGTCCTTTTCCTGAATAACGAGTAAATGCATAAGCTGCCATTAAGCAGATAACTGTTGATAAGATCAACGAACATACAGTAATAATTGCTGTATTTAAAATCTTCTCACCCAAATTCATCTGCGTGAAAATTCTAATATAATTATCCAGTGTAGGATGTTTTGGCAGATAGTGAATCGGTGAACTAAACAGCTCAGAAGCAGGTGAAATAGATGATGTAAAAATCCAAAGTAATGGAAGTAAAATAATAAAAGCAACTATTAAAATCAAGCCCCATTTGAATATCGGTGCCAAAACTTTTTTTGTTTTTGGTTTCATTGTCAACCTCTCCCTCCTATATTTTAATCAAACTTTTTGATTGCTCTAAGCTGTATAAAACTTAAAATTGTCATAACAATAAACAGGCAGACAGCTATTGCAGACGCATATCCAAGATTCAAATTAGTAAAAGCCTCCTGCATAATTCGATATGCCAACAAAGATGTTGAATCCCCTGGACCTCCTGATGTCATAGCATATACTAAGTCAAAACTTGTCAATCGCCACATTGTAAAGAAAATAGAAAGGCTCAGTATTGTCTTCATTATATTTGGCAGTGTAATTGAGAAAAAAGCTCGTACCGGTCCTGCTCCATCGATTTTTGCTGCCTCATAAATATCTGCTGATAAAAACTGTAATGCGGCAAGCACCAAAATTGCAAAGAAAGGTAAGTCCTTCCATAAATCAACTGCAATAACTGCTCCTTGAGCTGAATTTGCATGCACAAGCCAATCATAATGAAAATTCGGTACAAATCTTCTAATCAAATCATTGATTAATCCATATTGATCATTAAACGCCCATCTTGCAGCAAGTCCCGCTACTACCATGGGCATTGCCCATGGTATAAGTACTATTGTACGCAGGAATTTTTTACCTTTGATCTTCATATTTAACATTAATGCAAGAATCACACCTAATACTAGATGGAAAAACATTGATACAACCGTAAATTTCACAGTAAATCCGATAGAAGATAATAATTTTTGATCTTCAAATATTCTAAGATAATTTTCTAATCCTATAAATTGAAAGTTATTGCCTTTTAATAAACTCATATCATAAGTACTGTTTATAAAGGTCATAATAATTGGATAGAGCGTAGTAAATGCTCTTACAATCACTACCGGAAGTACCAGAAGCCATGCAATCCACAATCCTTTTGTCTTCTTTTTCATTGTCCTTACCTCCCGTAAAACACGTAAAACAATATATTAATTATTTGACTACATATGTATCAACTGCCTTTTGTGCTTTTTCACAAAATGAGTCTAATGTTAACTCGTCAGATACATACTGCTGGAATAAAGATCCCATCTCACTAATAAACTCCATCGCCTGCGGTGCCATAGGACGTGCAAGAAGTTCTGTATTGTCCACGTACTCTTTTATTTCATCTAAACCAGGCAAATCCATTGCTGCTAATTCATCACTTTTCAACACGTCTGTTCTTGCCGGAAGTCTGGATGTCATTTCTGTATAATCAAGTTCTCCCTGCTCACTTGCAGCATACTTGAGGAATTTCTGCGCCGCTGCTTTATTTTTTGAAGCACTATTCAAAACATATCCCCATGTAGAAATATAAGCTGCCTTATTTTCAAATGTCGGCATAGGGGCAATATGCTGTTTATCCGGACCATACTTTCCTGAATTAACAAAAGACTGTATTGCTCCTACATACATAAAGATAGAAGCATATTCTCCATCAAAAAATTTCTGCATCATTGGATCGTACTGATCTGCCAGCTGAGAAATAGGTGTCTCTTTTTTCTTCATCATATCATACATGAATTTTACAGCTTCCTGAGTTTTAGGATTTGTCCAATCGTAGTAGTCTCCACCAAACAAATTCACAAATGTTCCGATAGAGTTAAATACATATGTTTTTTCCCACGCATCTCCATATCCGTATTTACCGTCCGATGAATTAGCTTCTACATATTTTTCAAAATCCTCTTTTGTCTTAATCTCAGTAAGACCTGCATTTGCCATCTTTTCCTCATCAACCCAGAAAGCAAGAACATCCATAAAGCAAGGAACTGAATAAACATTGTCTCCTACCATTGTCATTTCCTGCATATATTTCTGTGGAAAATTTTCCATGATCTCCGGTGTCATGACGGTGTCTTGAAGCGGTTCTAGATAACCTGTATTTTAAAATCCACTCATCATTTCATCATTAATTGTAACGACATCAATGCTATCATCACCTGAAGATAATATAGTTGTTATTTTTGCCTGACGATCATCTGTATTTGTCGGGCATGCGATTGTTTCAATTTCCAGTCCCGTTGCTTCCTCCGCTTTATGGATATATTCATCAAAAGCTTTTCCATAAGTTGTATCTTGTGTCATCAAGGTGATTTTGTTTGAATTCTCGTTCTGCTTAACCTCTGTGTTTCCTCCGGACTTCCCGCATCCACTAAAAAGTCCAACAGACATTGTTGCTATAAGTAATACACTGACTATTCTTTTTTTCATTTCTTTCCCTCCTGCGTTTTAATATGCAACCTAATATCTACAACTATTTGTTAATATCATCATAGAAAATAATGCTTTAAAAATAAATATATTATTTTGCGCATACTTTATAATTTTTTTATTTTTCAAATCAAATTATTGCGTTTTATTATTTCTTTTATTAGAATGAAGCTGAAAGGAGCGGTTCCATAATATGAAGCTATTTACGTCACTAATCAATACTATAAAAGAACACTTTCGCTTAAAACTAATCATTTGCTTTATTCTTTGCGCCATACTTCCCCTTCTTATATTGGGAACAATATCTTATAAAATATCTTATAATATAGCTAAAGACAAGATTCTGAAAGAAACAGCAATTTCTTGTGAAAAAAATCAGCACCTGCTTGAAAATCGAATGACTCAAATAGAAAATTTAGAAGATTCTATTCATTTTAATTTATGTATGTTATGTACAACAGCAGAACAACCTATGTCAAATTATCTCGACAAACTTTCTGCGGTTCGGAATAATATTGCTTCAATAGCTGATTCTTTTAATATTTATCATGTAAATATCTTTTTACCTGATGATAGTTTTGCTTCAAAAGAAGGGCTTACTTTCTGTTCTTTATCAGACCTTAAAAAATATAAGGTACAGTTGAGCGATTTTTCAAAACAGGGGCTTACTCCTAATTGGATTTTTCGCAAAGACATTAACTTCCCTTATATGGTCAGCAAAGGTGAAGAACCTTCCGGAGTACTCTCCTGCTATAGGTATGCAAAAATCAATTCACAAAAAACTTGTTTGGCTGTTCACATAACAAGTGAAGAATTAAGCAACTACTTAAACACATTTTCTGAAGGCAATCCTTCTCTTTCTTATATAATAAATTCCGAGGGTGTTGTATTATCAAGCACAGATAAGAAACAAATTGGGGGTTCTTTATCCAATGAAAAACTTCATGCAATCACACAAAACTTGAGACTCTCACATTTCTCATATGATAAATGTGAGATAATTTCCACACCGGTACATAACCAGCTATTTCTTGTTACTGAAACTCCTGATTATTATATACGCCAAAGTTCATCCTTTCTCGTAAAAATGATTTTCATTTGTTTCATGATTATTGTCCCTCTGACTATGCTCTCAATTATCTGGGTGGCTGATCAAATGACAAATAAAATCAATCATTTGTCTCATTCTATGTCGGAAATCAAAATGGACGATGTCATAGATTCGACGCAGATCGACAAGTTAGTTCCATCTTCTTCAACTCACTTGGATGAAATAGATTCACTAACCGTCACCTGTGCTAATATGATTTCAGAATTGAATTCAAGCTTTGAGAATAACCTTCAATTAAAAATACAAGAGGAAAAACTAAATTATCAGTTGCTGCAATCACAAATCAATCCTCATTTCCTATATAATATTTTAGCATCTGTTCAAAATTTGTTGTCATTTGGTGAAATCACGAAAGCGAATAAAATGCTTGCTGATTTATCGCTTTTTTATAAAGGATTGTTACGCACCTCCAATGATCTGATTCCTATTAAAAAAGAATTAGAAATTGCACAATTATATATGGAAATGGAAGCATTATGTAAAGATAATTTATTTGATTGGAATATAGATATGGAAGAAGGAATAGAAAACTTTCTTATTTGTAAGTTCACACTACAGCCTATATTGGAAAATTCGATTCAACATGGTTTTAAAGGAAATGGAATCCATATGCATATCGATATTTCTATTAGATATGATGATGATATGATAGAAATCATGATTGCTGATAATGGAATTGGTATGTCTCCTGAGAAACTAAATGAACTCCGTGAAGGTATTGTTTCCAAACAAATTCACTACGAAAAACATTTCGGTATAAGTAACATTAATTCACGTATATGTTCCTCTTTACAGGGACATGGTACACTCAGAGTTGAAAGCAACAAAGATACTGGAACCACAATTTATATAAGAATTCCGCAATTACTGGAGGACTACTAATGTACAAAATTATGATTATAGATGACAACCATATATCTGTTGATGGTATTTGCCACAACATTGACTGGTCTGATTTAAATGCAGAAGTCGCTTGCAAAGCCTATGATGGACAGCAGGCTCTTGATTATCTGCAAAATAATATGGTTGATTTAATTATTTCCGATATAGAAATGCCACAATTAGACGGTTTATCTCTTGCACAAAATGCACTAAAGATTAATTCATCTATAAAAATAATACTTATCAGTGCATTTGATAAATTTGAATATGCCAAACAAGCTATACGACTCGGTGCATTTGACTATATAGAAAAACCGCTTGATTATTCTTATCTAAAGAAAATCATTCGCAATGCTCTTAGTATGCTTAATAAAGAACAGAGGAATCTTGAAATATTAAAACAAAGCCGCCCTATAATGATCGATAATTTTTTTCATAAATTAATACAATCTTCAAGTGATGAAGCTCGATATACACTTTCAAATTATGCCGATTATCTTCAGTTGAATCTTGACTATCATTATTATCAGGCCATTGTAATTCAAATACAAAATGCAACAGACATCAAAGAAAAAAAAGGCATTGAAGAGTATCACATAAAACTAATGAGTATGTCTGATACCATAAAAGAACTTTTCAATGAGCACTTTTCACTGATTCATACTTTAACAAGTTTTGACGAAATCGTATTGGTGATTGCTCACAATTATTCTAATCAGAAATACTTCTATAATGCATCTTATGAACTGTTAACAGAATTATTGCAACTTTATAAAAACAGCTTTTTCGAATTAAATATCGGAATAGGAAACATCGTCAAATACTTGTGGACTTTATCTGTTTCGTATTCCAATGCATTAAAGTCACTGGAATACCGTTTTTTCTTTCCACAGAAAAACATATTTACACTGGGTGATACTATAGACAACGATTACTCTGCTGAATTATATGAAGTTTCCGGTCATGAAAAGTTAATACAGCTTTTATGCGAAAATGACCTGGACGGAGTAGAAAAGTGGATTCTTTCATTTTCAGAAGAATTAACACAAAACTACAAAAACAAACAATTTATATTTATACGTATCTATCAGCTTTTGGGACATTTACTAAAATTTCTCTGCGATATGGGCATTAGAAGCAATGACATGGAAAAAGACATTATTAAAACCTATCAACACCTTGACTCTTTTTCAACAAGTACTGAGATCTTCCAATGGCTTTCTAGTTTATGCCAGACAATATCTGATAAAATTAATCTTTCAGCACAGAGTCGTCAAGAACATGTTTGTACTGCTACTATCAATTATATACACCAACATTATCAAGACAACACCTTATGTCTAAATGAAATTGCTAACAATGTTCATATTAGTCCGGCTCATCTTAGTGCTCTGTTCAAAAAACAACGCCAGCAAAATATTTCGGATGTAATCACAGATATTCGGATTGAAACGGCCTGTAATCTATTGAAAAATACGAACCTTTCACTAAAAGAAATAAGTGCGAAAGTAGGATATTCAAATCAATACTACTTCAGTTCTTGTTTTAAAAAGAAAACCGGACAGACACCTTCATCCTATAGATAGTAGAATTTATATACTTTTTTTTATTGTTTATCAGTGTTATAATCTATAATTGTTTCATAAAAATACGGTTGCTGACGCCCAAAGCGCCGACAATAACAAAAAACTTAAGAGAGGAAACTATCATGAATTTTATTCAGAAAAATTTCAAAGGAATTCTGGTCTGCTTTCTGATTGCGATTCCATCCTGGCTGATTGGAAAAGCATTCCCGGTAATCGGCGGACCTGTCATTGCGATTCTCGCCGGAATGGTGATCACCTGCTTTTGGACTGAAAAAGGAACAGCCGAATCAGGAATTAAATGGACATCTAAAATTATTTTGCAGACTGCTGTTGTTCTGCTTGGATTCGGCATGAATCTCGGAGTTATCTTACAGACAGGAAAGCAGTCTCTTCCTATTATCATCAGTACAATTTCTACCTCTTTGATCATTGCATGGCTGCTCCGCAAGGTACTGAATGTTCCTTCAAACACATCTATCCTTGTTGGTGTCGGTTCTTCCATCTGCGGTGGTTCTGCGATTGCTGCTACAGCGCCTGTCATTGACGCCGATGACACAGAAGTCGCACAGGCGATTTCTGTTATCTTTTTCTTCAATGTTATCGCTGCTGTACTTTTCCCGGTGCTTGGAAATGCACTCGGCTTCGACACAACAAGCGGAAATGCTTTCGGTGTCTTTGCCGGAACTGCGATCAATGATACTTCATCCGTAACTGCTGCCGCCTCTACCTGGGACAGCATGTGGAATCTTGGAAGTGAGACACTTAATACTGCTGTCACAGTTAAACTGACACGTACGCTTGCAATCATTCCGATCACACTTGTGCTCTCACTAATTCGTGCGAAATCAGCCGCAAAAGACGGAAAATCATCCGGTAAGTTCAGCTTAAAAAGAGCTTTTCCAATGTTCATCCTGTACTTTATCATTGCGGCCGTCATTACAACTGTATGCATGAGCCTTGGGGTAAGTGCGGATGTATTTGCTCCGCTGAAAGAACTGTCTAAGTTCTTCATTATCATGGCTATGGCTGCGATCGGTCTGAACAGCAATGTTGTGAAGCTTGTCAAATCTGGTGGAAAGCCAATCCTTCTCGGTGCTTCCTGCTGGGTTGGAATTACAGTAGTCAGCCTTGCAATGCAGCATGTAATGCATATATGGTAAAATATTGATTTTTCCATTACATGAGATGTATAATCTTCTTTGACTTTAAATCTATTTAGGAGAAAACAGATATGAATAGCAAATCAAATTCTCAGGCGATGGAGACTGAAAAGATTCCGCGCCTTCTGGCACAGCTTGCAATTCCTGCGGTTGTCGCCCAGATCATCAATCTTCTATATAACATTGTAGATCGAATCTATATCGGACACATTTCCGGTGTTGGAGCCGCAGCATTAACCGGCGTTGGATTATTTACACCGATCCTTATGCTGATCAACGCTTTTGCTATGCTTGCAGGTTCCGGTGGTGCTCCGCGTGCTGCGATATCTATGGGAAAGAAAGATAATAAAACAGCTGAAAAAATCCTTGGAAACTGTTTTGCACTTCTCATCCTTATGGCTGTCATACTTACTGTAGTTTTCTTTACATTTGCACCACAGCTGTTGACACTTTTTGGAGCCAGCGAGAAGACACTGCCGTACGGAGTAGCATACGCAAGAATCTATATCCTTGGAAGTGTCTTTGTCTTAATCGTGATGGGAATGAATCCATTTATTACAACACAGGGATTTGCCAAGATCAGTATGATGACTACTGTGATCGGAGCTGTGATCAATATCATTCTTGATCCGATTTTTATCTTCGTATTCAATCTTGGTGTAAGAGGTGCCGCACTTGCCACTGTTTTAAGTCAGGCTGTCGGTGCAATTTGGATTCTTCGTTTCTTATCCGGGAAGAAGACGATCCTTCATCTTAGAAAAGAAAATTTCAGATTACAAAAGGATGTTATCTTACCATGCCTTGCACTTGGTATTTCCACTTTTGTCATGCTTTCTACAGAAAGTATTCTCTCCATCAGCTTTACTTCCAGTCTGTCAAGATATGGTGGAGACCTTGCTGTCGGAGCCATGACGATCATTACAAGTGTCAGCCAGCTTGCCACGCTGCCACTGCAGGGAATCTGCCAGGGCGGTCAGCCGATCATGAGTTATAACTTCGGTGCCGGCAATAAAGAGCGAGTAAAAAAAGCCTTCTTTACACAATTTAAGGTTTGTACGATTTTCACCAGCTGTTTCTGGCTGATCATGCTGCTGTTTCCTAAGCTGTTTGCAGGAATCTTTTCCAACAATACGGATCTGATCACTTATACCGCATGGGCGCTGAGAATCTATATGGCAGGTATTTTCTCCCTCGGATTCCAGGTTTCATGTCAGCAAAGTTTCATGGCATTGGGACAGGCAAAGGTCAGTCTGCTGCTCGCCTGCTTAAGGAAACTGATCTTGCTGATTCCGCTGATCTTTATCCTTCCACTCTTTATTCAGGATAAGGTTTTTGCAGTCTTTCTTGCAGAACCGATCAGTGATATTGTTGCAGCCACAATCACAACAATCACATTCATGAGCCGCTTTAATGGAATTCTGAATAAAGGCAGTAAAATGAAAACCGTAGAATAAATTTTATCTAACTATTCTTTTGACTCCATTTCATGATATAATTAATTTATCTGAAATTTATGAAACGGAGCCGTTAATATATGAAAAAGCTAAAACTTTTATGGATGATCTTAAAACGCACGAAAGCAACCCAGATTCTTTCCGGTTATATCGTATTTCTCTTTGTATCCGCAGCCATCATTCAGCTGGTAGAGCCTGACATCAACCACTATGGAGATGCCCTCTGGTATTGCTATGCGGTACTTTCTACCGCCGGATTCGGCGATATTGTCGCAATGACTTTCATTGGCAAACTGGTTTCTGTATTCGTCACAATCTACACGATCTTCGTTGTTGCAATCGTTACCGGTGTTGTTGTCAATTATTATGGACAGATTGTAGAGATGCAGCGTCGTGAAACGGCAATGATGTTCCTGGATAAATTAGAACGTCTCCCGGAACTTTCCAAAGAAGAACTGGAAGACATCTCAAAAAGGGTAAAAAAATTCCGCTGAGTTTTCACTCAACGGAATTTTTGTTTTCCACTTTTCTCTTATCAAATAAGGATAGGCATTTGCTGCCTGCTGCCGCAGCCACAAAAATCCATACGAACAATTTCACCGGATAGCATAGAAACAGAAGCATTGTAACGGCTAACGGCTTTTTCATCGTTCCACCTAGAAGCGCCGCTGTAACAATTGCAGATGCGAAAACAAGATGACTCTCTGCATTTCCGCAGATCAGCATTCCCACGCCATATCCCATACAAACACCTGCGAAGATAACCGGGAAGAAATGTCCTCCCTTCAAACCAAACTGTATACAAATATTTGTGAGAAGCACTTTCAAAAATGCAACTCCGATCAGTGCTAACGGAAGGTATTGACTATACTCTTTCATCAACACTCCCATCTGTTCTTCTCCCGAAAACATAACTGCCGGGATTAACATTCCACAGATTCCAAGACAAATTCCTGCGAGAACTTCTCGAAGAACTGCCGGTACCTTTTTCGCAGTTTTCTTCGTTATCTGATGTGTCTTTTCATAAAAAACAGCTAACACGCATCCTGCAATAATATAGAGAAGTATTAATGCATAGTCCATCTTTCCGATCTCAACTGCCTCAAAGCTTGGAAAACCGGAAAGTCCTGAACCGAATACTGCGGAAAGTCCTGCATAAATACCTGTTGCAGCAGCAATTGCGATTCCATAAATAAATATCTTTGATGAAATTCCTGCCGGAACAACATTTTGTTCTGAATTATTCTCTTCTAAAGTATTTTCTTCCACTTCAAATAAACCGAATAACGGAGCATGGAATAAAACACTTAAGGATGCTGCTACCCCGATCTGGGAGTATTCCTTCGCATGCTGTCTGGCAAACTTCAGATTATCTCCTGCCCAGTAACACATTCCGACGATAATTCCGGTAAGTCCTGCTTCCGGTCCTACACTGCTTCCGATCAAAAGTGGTAGCACTGCTGCGATCATCATGACAAGCATATTTTTATAATCATAATGCTTCTCCGTTTTCACTTTTGCCATAACAGTTTCCATTTCCTCCGGATAATCTCCGAACATCTTCCGGAAGACACCGACAAAAAATGCACCGATCACACAGACCACTATCGTATAGTATGGTAATGAAAAATGTTCCGGAACCCATTCCCAGATAAGATTCATTCCGACTGCCATGATCTTCAAAAGTGCCCAGACCAATCCGCCGGCAACTGCACCGATAATTGCACAGAACAGCCAGAGCTCTAACTGGTTTTTTATCTTTATATTTCTAATTTCTTTTTGACTGTTCATCGATCTGTCCTTTACGTTTTCTATTTCTCAGATACTTCTGCATCCGTATCTCTCACCTGTGGAATTAAGGAAGCTGCCAATTTCCCTTTTCCGCGATGTTTCAGGTATAAAATTCCAATTGCAGAAAATACAACGGCTCCGACAAAATTCACCATAAGATCTTTCATTGTATCTACGATTCCAATGTCTAAATATCCGCCCAGATTCCACGTCTCACCGTTGATCACAACAGACTGAACATCTACATGGATTGGGATATTTGCTCCTGTCGGATTCAGCTTTACTGAATTGATTGCCGGAACAATCCAGTCTTTCTGCATATCCATTCCGAAGAACCAATCCATACTGAATTCAAAGAACTCCCACAAAACACCAACTGTCATTGAAAAACAAAATGCAAAAAATGCCACAAAGTATGGGGACATCTTAATTGAAAATCGATCACTTCTGTTGAATAAATCAATCAGCGCAAACCCGATTGCCGCCATCAGGAATCCATTCGTTGTATGCAAAATGGTATCCCATACCGGAATCTTTACATAAAATGCATTGATTTCTCCAAGTATCTCTGCTGAAAAGATAAAAATCAGAATAACCGTTTCCAGACCAACCGGAATTGTCACTCCAAGTTTCTTGTCGATAAACTGTGGCACCATAAACAAAATCAATGTTAGAATTCCAAGAAACATATTGTGATAGTTTCCTAAAAAGAATTGTCTGATAATGGAGACAATAACCAACATTGTCAGTACCATCTGGACCCTTGTTCTATTTCTTGCTTTTTTACTTAATTCACTCATTTCTCACTCTCCTTTTCTCTCAACACATTGCAGTCAGAAACACTTTTTATTACATGTTTAAGATATACCGCATCTGTTTTCATAATATACTAATTTTATCTTTTTTTCAACAAAAGGTGTCAGGCCGAAGTTTAAAATAACAGCTTCCACATATGCCTGACACCTTTCTATCTATCGTTTATAGATTCACTTTAATTTTACTTCTGTTTTCTTCTAATAACATAAATCATTCCACCGATCACTGCGATTGATCCTGCAATCATCAGAATCCAGATGTAGCTGATGCTGTCTCCTGTCTTTGCTGTTTTCACCTGTTTTCCTGACACTGAAGTTCCTGTTGGTTTCTTTCCGGCAGTACCTGTCGATGTTTCCTTCGAATCGGTTGGATTCTTTGTTTCTTCTTTCTTCACGATCTGATACTCTATCTGATAGTCTGTATCCTCTCCGTGAAGCACATAATTATCACTCTGTTCGCCGATCATTCCGACAATAGTGGCTGTATATGTTCCGGTCTTGATTTCATTTCCACCTTCTACAACCGCCTTGCAGTCATCTTCGAACAATACCCCTGTAAATACTGCAGACACATTTGCTTCTTTCCCTGTATAAATCACAGTTCCGTCCGTATTCCATGCAACGCCCAGAGGTTTTGGCTGTACCTGCAGTGTTCCTGGTTTAAACAGTACTGTGTAATTCGCATTATCTGCTGTCAGCGGAGTTTTTTCTGTAATATCATAAAGACCGACCGTACAGTTTTCTTTTTCTGCATTTCCTGCTGTCAATGTGACATTTATTTTCAGATCCTCTATCTGATCATCCCCTGCCAGACCTCCATCACTGATTGACCAGGTATACTCTGTGATCGTCTGTCCATATTCTTTCTCCATACGGTCCGGTCTGATCGTAATGCTTCTTGGTTTTACTGTTACAGGAATATTTGATGTAACTGTCTTGTAGTTCGGATTAGCCGGTGTGAAGATCATCTCCTGTTCACTTTGATCCTCTGCTACTGTAAGCATTGTCGTATCGTCTGCAAAACGGAATACACCTTCTCCCGACTGACCGGAAAGTGTTGCTTTCTTTAAGCTGTCTCCATAAATCACTTCTGCTGCCGGGAAAGTCACTTCTGGATCTGCCTGCAAAATCTCATATTCCCATACATGCACGCGGTTTGTGCCGGAAAAGATATAGTTTTCATTGGTCAGACCTATTGCAAGCGCCTTATAATTTCCAACTTCTGTATGATCTGCATTGAGCAGTTTTTTAATCGCACAACTATCCTTTTCTAAAAGGCTGTCTGCTTTCACGTTTGCCTCTATTCCACATGCATTTCCTGTATATGTATACTGTGCTGCCGCATTCCATTCTATCTCTGCTTCCTTTGGTGATACATTAAGGAATGCCGGAAGAACTACAACATCATAATTCGTATTTGTCGCATTGTCTTTCAGGATGACATATCTTCCTGCGTTTCCATATGCGCCAAGAATGTCATCTCCATCTTCATCTGTTATGCTTCCTGTCAGAACATCTTCCGGTTCGATAGTTGTTGCTTTCAATGTCAGTCCGAGACTTTCAACAGTATCTCCTGGAAGAAGTTTCGCCTTTTCTGAATCACTGATCGTAAATGTAAGATCTGCGCTGGTCAACTCATCTCCATATGTCTTTGTTTTCTTTTCTGCACGGACAATGATTCTCTGTGCACTACTGACTGCTCCATTTTCGAATGTAGTATTTTCTGCTGTGCTGCTTTTGGAACCTGTTGTTTCCATTGTGTTCACTGGATTGATATCAAGATCGTATTCTTTCAAATGAATCCAGTTTACCTTGAATCCGCCTACTGTTTCCGGACAATCAATCTTATAGCTTCCTGCATCGATTGTCTCATTTAATGACTGTCCTGTCTCCTGGATTCTCATTTCATCCGTAACATTTGCAAAAAGTTCTTCCACTTCATCTGCGCTCAGTGTTTCCGTTGGTGCAACAACGTATGACATCTTCGGAGTTTCACCATAGGAAATTTCTTCATATCCGAGATACGCTGTGATCACTTCTGACTTATTCACTGTTTTTACCGGAACCCACATAGTAACAGTTTTGTATTTTTTATTATCTGCCGGCAGGAAGGTCAGTTCAAATTTTGTCTGATCTGCTACTTCCTGATCTGTCACAACATGAGCTGCATCTTCAAACTTCCATGTTCCTGCCGGTGCATTTTCAATCCCTTTCAATGTAGCTTCTGCCAATGTCTGACCATATTCAACTTCTACTTCCGGTGTAGGAAGCTTTGGTTCAAATATCATGTTGCTGTTTGTCTCATAGATCAACCGTGCCATTGGATCATCAATAAAGTTAAGCATTACTGTTCCGAGGAATCGGTTGTCAATACAATTGTCTTCGTCTTTAAATAATCTCGGATTAATTTCCTGTGTCAATCCTAACGGTGCTCCTTGTGAGCAAGAGGTATAATTAAATACCCAAGAATTGTACTCGATCGGATGGCTTGTATCCTGTCCTGTTGTTTGCTTCATTGTTTCTAATATATACGGCCACTTCTCACTTCCATATGTATTATATGCATCCTGAATATACACATGATTTTTTCCATCATCATATAACTTGTACGCATATTTATAATCTTTATATTTTATGTCATCCCAATTCGCAAGGTTAAATCCCATCGCACGTTCAACCGAACTTTCGTAGTTCTTGGTTAGATTAAATCTTCGAAGAAATATGATTTTTCCCCTTGCTTCCTTCATTGATGGGATATCCCCTCCACTGTAGACCTTGTCCTTATTTTTTTCAATAAATTCAGCTACCGCATGCTCTAATCCAATTGTAGAACCGGCATCTGATTTTACTGTAAGAATGACTGTTTCTGACTTATGCTTCTCTAAAAAACCGAGGGAGGTATTGAGGATTGACTGTAATGTAAGATCACTTCCGTTTTTTTCCTGACACTGCCATAATTCGCCTCCATGTACAATCTTTACGTCTGCCACAGAAGCATCATCTTTTGTCGCATTTGCACGGATATCAAAGCTGCGTGCTCCCATATTTAACTGTTCATCATAATAAAGATTCTGACATGATGTAATGGATACCTGTGGTATATCATCCTCTACAACTCCTGCTGTTCCTGTATCATGTGTTGCCGGAATATTTACAGATGATAAAAGTGCATCATCCGGAATATTTGCCATCCAGTTTTCTGCATAATAGTACTTCGTCTTCTCTGTGTTTCCTGCCAAAATAGACAGATCTATTTTCGTTCCTTGTTCTCCAAGCTTTAATCCATTAACAGTCTCCAGAATGTACAAACCACTTCTTGCATTCTGAATCAGGTATGTTCCATCCGATTGTTTGAAAAAACGCCAAAGCTGGCTTGTATTTTGATTATGATCAAATTCTTCTTCTACCCACAAATTAATAGTGGTATTCATTCTTCCCGATTCTGATTGCACATCAAGAGCAAGTCCTGTATCTTTTTCTCCTTCTGAAATGCTTTCGATTTGATAAGCATTATAATCCTTAACCCAGGTCAGCTTCCATTTACTTGTTGTTCCCATTGTATAAAAATGAGGAAGTGCACCCGGAACCAGACTATCCGCCATTCTGTTTAAAGCTGCCAGTTCTCCGGCTTTGTGAATCTCACAGACGGCTGTTTTATCATCTTTGTGCAGTACCTGACTTTCCTTTCCCGTAAACGGAACCACGGATTTTGTAATCAACCAGACTTTTCTATTTTTCTCATCTGTCTGAATGATCTTTGGATTGTTATTATTCAGTTTTCCTTCATATCCGATCCATTTTCCACTGTTTCTATTCTTAATATAGTATCTCGCATTTCCATTTGCATCATTACCGATATAATAAAAGGCAAACTGGCGGTGATTATTTCCCTTTACTTCACTGTCTGAAGACTCCCATAAATGAAGTACTGCACCGTTGTTTTTACTTTTACCATCTACATCTGCAAAACGGTCCGTTCCATCAACTTTAATATGTTTAATTCCATACCATTCATTTTCTATATGATCTAACCGAAAACGACAATTATCTCCTCCTGAAGTATCCAAATGAACTACACTGTTTTTTTCTGCACTATCGTTTACATTCCAGCGATATCTCGTATTTTCCTCAAGTGTAATAAATAATTCATTTCCTGTCTCCATCGTCTGTACACTTTTTCCACCGGAATTCTCTGCATTTACACTGACTGGTATTCCTGTAAGTGTGATTGTCATACATATGAGCACTGCCATTATTCTTTTGATTTTTTTCATGTATTTCTCTCCTCCTCATCGTATTTAGGCAACTCCATTTCTTTTTATTATATTTTTGATATCTTTTTTTACAATATTTCTGACACGAATTGCCCGAAAATGGCACGAATTGTCATTCTGTGGTATACTAGTTTTAGATTTTAACTTAACTATCTGCTTGTTATCGGTCATGTGTAGTGTGTAAAGTAATATTTGTTTCAGGCAGATACAACTCTGGGAGGATTTTCATATGACAATCGCTATTGTTGATGATATTAAGGAAGAACGTGTTCTGCTACGAACACGGTTAGAAAAGATTTTTCATCAGAAAGATATGGGATTTCATTGCTGTGAGTATGAGAATGGGGAGGCATTTCTTGAAGCTTCGAAGGATCAGGACATCACAGTTTTATTTTTGGACATTTATATGGATGGTGCAAATGGGATTGAAATTGCAAAGGAATTCAGGAAATCGAATAAAGACTGTCTGCTGATCTTTACAACAACATCCTCGGATCATGCGTTGGAAGGTTTTCAGGTTCGTGCCATGCACTATCTTGTAAAGCCCTATACCGAGGATGAACTTTCTTCTTTAACTGATGAGATTTTGTCCAGAATCCCAACTCCCGAGAAAACACTTCCATTGAAAGTAAATGGGAGTGAATTTCAAGTACCGTTTAAAACGATCGTCCATGCGGATCATTTTTCTCATATGATCCACATTCATACAACTGCAAAAAAAGAACTTGTCATCCGACAATCCTTCAGTTCTTTTACTGCTCCATTAAAAGAAGATTCCCGCTTTTTTGTCTGCAACAGGGGAACGATCATTAATATGGAACATGCAGTTGATTTTGATGGAACGATGTTTCTATTGGATGACGGAAGCAAGATTGCTGTCAGTCGAGAACTAAGCAAACTGGCACGACAACACTTTATGGATTATTTATTTCAAAGGGAGGATTTCTAATGCGTACAATAATTTTTCAGGCTTTGGAATTTACAGTTCTGATTCCGGGCATGTTGCTTGCATATCTCCCTGTGAACTCATCTTTAAAGCAAAAACCTAAGAAAATGATTGCCTGGATGCTTCCTCTTCTTGTCATAATTTCTTTTTCGAGTGGATTTGTATGCAACAGATTTCATTTATCAACAAGAATGATTCTTCTGCCGCTTCTGTTTCTTACGTTTATCCTGTATCAGGCAACACTGCGAATCTCACTATGGAAATCCGTCAGCATCTATCTTGCTGTCTGTGCAGTTTTTTCTTGCTTTAACAGTCTCGCAAGAGCAACGTCTGCTATGCTTAGCTTTAATTCTGAAGAACAGGCTTTTTCTGGATTCTCCGTATTTGCTGTCCTATATAACATTTTCTGTATCCTTTTTGTTATATTGATCTGGCATCCGGCTTCTCACGTTGTCAAGGACATGGTCGAGGATGAAAATCTTGCCCAGACATGGTATGTATTCTGGGTACTTCCGGTTCTTATCATCGGATTGAACCTTGTTCTCATTCCAAAATATAATACGATTCTGCACACACAGCGTTTCTTGCACGGATACATTGTGATTGTTTACGCCCTTCTTCTTATTCTCGCACTGTTTTACACAATGTTTCTGATGATGGCTAACATTTTGAATAAAAACCAAAAACTGCAGCAGGAAAATCTGTTTCTTTCTGTACAGCAGGAGCGATATGAGAATTTAAGATCTGCAATCGAAGAAGCAAGACAGGCACGACATGATATCCGTCATCATTTCGTTCAATTATCTGTCCTGGCCGAAGATGGCAATCTCGAGAAGATAAAGGACTATCTGCAGAACGCAATGGATAAAATTCCTGGCTTTGATTTTCATTTCTGTGAAAATCAGTCTGTTGATAATGTGATCGGATATTATTATGCGTTGGCTCAGAAAGAAGAGATTCCGTTTGATGCACGTGTCGATCTGCCTCAGGAGCTTTCTGTAGATGAAATGGATCTGTGTCTTATCCTTTCAAACCTTCTTGAAAATGCATTGGAAGCCAGCCGCAAGACTACAATGTCACGGCAGCAGATTTTGCTTGAGATCCGCCAGCATTCAGCTTCTCTTCTTTTAATTCGGGTTGAGAATAATTTTGATGGAATCATCAAAGAAAAGAACCATCTGCTCCATTCTACCAAACGGAAAGGTCTGGGGATTGGTACCCAGTCTGTCCGCAGAATGGCAGAAAAGAACGATGGTTCTTGTAATTTCACTTATGAAAATGGAGTCTTCACTGCAAAGATCATGCTTCGTGCTACTCTTTAGGTTGCTCCTCTTTAATATGTAAAGCGAAGGGCTTTTGATCAGTCTTTCGCTTCTTCGAGTTTCTTTTTCCCAGAAAGCATTTTATGTCCTGAATAAATAGCCATCCGGCTTCTTCCTATTATTTTTAAATTTGTATTGTTGAGTGACTACGCTGTGGAGTCAGAAAAAACTTCTTACTGCGACTGCCAGCGGAAAGCAGCGTGTTCCTGAGCAGGTGCACGAAGATTTCCACTTTCGAGTTACAAACGGTCAACGGGCTGAGGTAAAGCGGGCCTGCACTGCGAAGGAATATCTCTGTTTTTCGCATCCGGTTCGCCACAAAGAAGCTTTCTGATTTACAAGCATATCTCTCCAACAACTACAAATTTAAAATACAACCACCAGCAGCATTTTAAATTGTTCTTGTCCATAAACTGCATGTGGATGTTTTGCAGGCATTACAATCGATTCTCCTTCATGAAGAATATATTCTTCTCCATCAATCGTAATCTTTCCCACTCCGTCCAGGCAGGTTACAAATGCGTCTCCACCGGATTCATGTGTGCTGATCTCTTCATCTTTATCAAACGCAAATAAGGTTACACTGAGATGCTCGTTCTGTGCCATCGTCTTGGAAACGACCTGGCCTTTCTGATAATCGATCTGCTCCTTTAATGTTACTACTTCTGCTTTTTCAAAATTTTTAATTCCTGCCATCTTTTTTCCCCTTATAAAATTCTTCCGTCAATCGAGATCGTTACGACCTGCCATGGAAGAAATTTTCCACTATTTTTTAAAGCTTTTACTGCTGCATTCTCCAATCCGCCACAGCATGGTACTTCCATTCTGAGTACCGTCACACTTTTTATATTATTCTCTGCAATGATCTGTGTCAACTTTTCACTGTAATCAATTTGATCTAATTTAGGACATCCGATCAATGTTATTTTTCCTTTCATGAACTCCTCATGCATATTTGCATAAGCATATGCAGTACAATCTGCAGCAATCAGTAATTTTACATCTTCAAAATATGGTGCATTAACAGGAACAAGTTTAATCTGACACGGCCACTGCTGAAGCTGGGACTGCACCGTCTCCCGAGATACCTCTTCCTGTAAACCACGCCTGTTAAATTCGCGGATTGCCTGTCCAGGGCAACGATGCACAGCGGAATGAAGTTGATCTGCTTTATGGGTTTCTTTTCTTTCCATATTAGCTTTTACTGCTGCCTCATCATATGCCGCAGCTTCTCTTTCTATAAAACTGATCGCACCGGTCGGACAATTTGGAAGGCAATCTCCCAGTCCGTCGCAATAATCATCACGCATCAGTCTTGCCTTTCCGTCAACCATACCGATTGCCCCTTCATGACAGGCGGTCACGCATATTCCACAGCCATTACATTTTTCTTCATCTATCTGAATCACTCTTCTTATCATATTATATCTTCTCCCTTCAATTTCTATTGCAATTATATTATAATAAATTTAATATTTATGTGGTTATAACCACGAAAGGAGATTTTTATGAAACTTTTCCACACTCCGCTTTTCCTTGGAATCACAGAATCCGAATTTGAGACCATGAAAGAATTACATTCCATGCGTTCTTCTTTTTTCTTTAAAAATGGAACTATCTTTCATACCGGGGATCTGATCCACGAAATCGGAATCATTGAATCCGGTAGCGTAAATATTGAAAATATTGATCTTTTAGGCAATAAAAGTATTTTAAGCAATATTTCACAGGGGCAGATTTTTGCCGAAACTTATGCAATCTGCCATGAACCGATGCTGGTCGATGTCGTTGCTATAGAGGATACACAAGTTCTCTTCGCTGATCTTGATATTCTCCTTAGCAATCGGTATGCTTCTCAGCCATGGCACGCAAAAATCATGCAAAATATCCTGAAGCTTTCGGTACAGAAAAATCTGGTTTTATCGAATCGTATTTTCTGTACTTCTGCTAAAACGATCCGCTCCCGCCTTTTAACTTATCTGTCCATGGAATCTGTCAAAGCCGGGAATACTACCTTTCAGATCCCCTTTGACCGACAGCAGCTCGCTGACTATCTAAATGTAGATCGTACTGCCCTTTCCAAAGAACTTGGGAAAATGCGGACTGATGGGATTCTCGATTTTTATAAAAATAAGTTTACGCTGCGGTCTTTCTGAATCCCTGACTGACCGCTGCATAAACTTTTCCTTTGTCTTTTCCTCTTCCGGGATACATTCCCGGCTATTTTTTAATCTTATATGTTCAGACTTTTATCTTTCTGCCCACTTGTTCTCCCAGCTTCACCAGCGTCTCATACCCGGCTTCTGTATTCCGGATCAGATCTTCATCCGGCTGTACTTTGCCCGGTTCTGTCATCAGGATCACAGTTGATCCCCCAAACTCAAACATTCCCTTTTCTGTTCCACGGCAGACCCTGCAGTTTCTCTGCTCATGATTTTTGATCTTTCCTACCATCAAAGCACCAACTTCCATCATCAGCACCGTTCCAAGAGTTTCTGTCTTTAACAGACAGTATTCCCTTGCATTCATTTTGTAGATCGGACAGGCATCATTCGCCACCGGATTAACTGTATGAAGGATTCCTTTTATCTTCTTCTGCGAAGACTTTATTCCATCTGCCACATAGCAATAGCGATGATAATCATCCACCGTCAACCGCAGGATATAGATCCAGCCACCATAATAATGCTTTGCCAGATGTGCGTCCTGAAGTAATTGCTCTGCTGTATAAGCCGTATGCTTGATCTCAAATTTTCCTTTTTCACAGATCGGATATACACTCACTTTTCCGTCACACGGACTGATCAGCACTTCTTCATCCATTTCCACCGGACGTTCTTCTGCTTTGATCTTTCTTGTGAAAAATTCATTATAAGAAGCAAACTCCTGCTTTTCATATTGACTGAGATTGATCTGATTCTTTTCAACAAATGGACGGATTGCCACTGCAGAAAGTCTTGTACTCAGAAACGTTCCGCCAAGCTTTGATACCCAGGGACTGAGAAAAGGACGGATCAGAAGTCTTGTCGCGGTATGCGTATAAATAAACTTCAGCAGCCTGTCCTGTCCCGTTGTTCCCTTTGTTCGGTTTCCATTTCTATCTACATAAATCATCGTTTTCTTTCCTCTGTATCCTGCCTTACTGACATACATGTAAAATTTTAAGTACTGCGGCTGCCACTATTACTACCAGCACTACCAGTGTTGCATTTTTCGGCTTTCTCAATTTAAAATCAGTAATAAATAAAAGTCCGACTACGAGTACCGCTGCATGAAGTGCTACCATAAACTCTTTTCCAAGCAATGGGCGGAACACTACAACCAATGGAAGAATGATCGCCATGGATGTAATCGGAAGTCCCTGATAACATGCACGCTTCTCATCGGTCTCTTTTTGTCTGCACTCTTCCGTCACATTAAACCATGCCAGACGGATCAGTCCTGCAAGGACATAGAACATTAAGATCACCATTCCGATCGGGCCTCTCATCCCAATACAATAACAGATGATCGCCGGTCCTACCCCGAAACAGACGATATCACACAACGAATCAATCTGGATTCCAAAGCATTTTTCTTCTTCGGTACGATCCTTTTTCGTCCGTGCGATCTTCCCGTCAAACATATCACACAATCCCGAAATTGCCAGACAAAGCACGGCCAGATTCAGATGTCCGTTTACTGACAGCATCATTCCCCCGATGGATACCATCAGACTTACATATGTAAGCACTACCGTATAATCATAAATTCCCAACATTTTCTCTCACCTTTTTCCCTTTTCCTATAGTAAAATTAGCCACGATCGTAAGTACTGCACTTACAAGCAGCTCTGTATAATATCCAAGTCCTCTGCTTAAAATCATTCCCGGAAGAAGCAGCCCCGTTCCAAAGATTGGTGCAAAGATAACCAGGAACAGCTTTTCGCTGATTCCCATTCCGCCCGGAAGTGGCAACATATCCACTGAAACCGAGATGGTTGACTGAAGCAGAATAATCAGCCACGCACTCTGACCTGACAATCCAAATGCCTTATATACAAACCATGTAGCTGTAAAAAGTGCAAATCTCTGAAACAACGTAATTCCAAATACATTTACCAGCACTTTTACATGATTCTTCAGATACACTGCCGTTTCCCGGTACTGATCCATGGAGGCATTGAGCCTGTCAAGCCTGGACTGCTTCCTTTTCATCAGATGCATCCGCTCAAGAAGTGCCATTCCTTTTACAAGGATTGTTCTTGCAAGTACCGGATGAAACACAAGGATCAGCATTGTCACCACGCAGAAAACGTTCAGCCCCGTTCCAAGATAAAAAACGTATCTGACATCATAAAGATATTTATGTATAAATCCCTGCCCGAAAAAAGTCACCACAACTCCGATGACAACCAGCACCAGCTTATACGTGATCGTTACGATCATAAGCACCAGTGTTGACACCGGAATCGGGATCTTTTCCTTTTTCATATAATAAATCTGTGCAGGCTGTCCCCCCGAAGCAGACGGCGTAATACAACTAAAGAAAAATCCAACAGACGAAAACAAAAAGCAGGTCCACTTTTTTCTTTTGATTCCAAGAGTTCTCATCATATAATAGATAATGATGGATTCTCCCCATATAAATACGATCACGCATATAAATCCGGGAATGAGCCACAGCAGATTCACGGTCTTCAATATCCTCGCAATCTCTCCAAGATCTTCCCCGTGGAAGACTCCATAAATTGTACCGGCGAATACAAGGATCAGAAATACCACATTAAACGCCATCTTTTTCTTATTTTCCATGATTTTATCGTCCTAATCTTCTGCTTATACCGACAGATATCTTTTCATTCAGTCTCTGATATGTCTTCCAGCCATTCGTCCGGTTGCTGATAAACCAGGTCAGCTCAGCTACCCCGATGCCTCCTGCCACATCCCATAATACATGCTGTCTCGTTGCAAGCGTAGAAATGAAGACCGATATTGCAATCAGTACTGACATCAGCTTATACCACTCAGGAATCTCCTTACACTTTCTAAGACCGATACAGCAGAACCAGCTCGCCATACAATGAATCGACGGAAACAGGTTTACCGGCTTATCAACGGTATATAAAAATCGCATTGCCCGAATAAAAATCCCATTTCCCGTAAGTTCCGGCCTCGTATTTGTCGTCGGAAAAAACACAAAAAATGCAAGACAGATCAGCCGTGCGTAAAAATCTGCCGTGTAAAATCTGTATTTATTCTCATCTTCATAAAACGCTACCATCAGATAATTGACTACCCAGAAAATGTAACAGCCAAAATAAATAATGATAAATGCAGGCATAAACGGAACCAGTTCGTCCAGGCCGCCGGACAGGTTATGCGATCTTCCCGTCCCCACGATCAAAGGTGCTCCCCAATAAACCAGTGAATTTACCACAAAGGTAAATAACGGTGGTAAAACGATCTTACATAATTCTTCTGAATTTTTTCCTTTAAGTAACTTTAATTTTCCCATGTTTTCCATTTTAGACGATAATTTTAAAATAACAACTATCTTTCGTATTTCTTAAAGAAAAACGTATGATTCTTTAAGATTTACGACATATCATCCTCCCTGTATCCAAAGTTTTTCATCATATAATCACTGTCACGCCAGTTTTTCTGCACTTTTACCCAAAGTTTCAGATTCACTTTGCAGTCTAAAAGCCGTTCAATCTCATACCGTGCTGTGCTTCCGATCTTTTTCAGCATACTTCCCTGCTTTCCGATAATAATTCCCTTATGTGAATCCCGTTCGCAGATAATCGTTGCATCAATATGGCATACTTTCTTATTCATCTTCATCTGATCGATCGCCACTGCAATTCCATGCGGAATTTCTTCATTCAGACAATGTAATGCCTTCTCACGGATCAATTCTGCAACAATCTGTCGCTCCGGCTGATCTGTGACCGTATCTTCATCATAAAACTGCGGACCGTACGGCAGATAATTCAAAATGACTTTTACAAGCTCATCCGTATTATCTCCTGTCCTTGCAGAAACCGGAACGATCTCTGCAAAATCATATTCTTTTCTATACGTATCAATAAAAGCCAGAATTTCTTCTCTTTTTACCATATCGATCTTATTGATAACAAGAATAACCGGTGTCTTTACCTTCTTCAACTGCTCAATGATATGCTTTTCTCCCGCTCCGATAAAATTAGATGGTTCAACAAGCCAAAGCACTACATCTACTTCATTTAAAGAACGCTCTGCAATATTCACCATATATTCGCCCAGTTTATTTTTTGCCTTATGGATTCCCGGAGTGTCCACAAACACAATCTGCCCCTCCTCCGTTGTAAGCACTGTCTGGATGCGGTTTCTTGTCGTCTGCGGTTTATTTGACGTAATTGCGATCTTCTGTCCGATCAGATGGTTCATCAAGGTTGACTTTCCCACATTCGGTCTTCCGATCAAAGTTACAAATCCTGACTTAAAGTTTTCTTTCATCTCTGCTCCTTCTTCTTTTCATCCCAGTATTTTAAAGTGTCCTGATCTCTCCAAACATTTCCTTCGCTTCTTCGATCTTCTCCTCGCTTCCGATCACACACAATTCTCCGGCTGCCAATACCGCCTCCAGTACTGTTGCCAGTCCACGGATATCCTCCTGCTGTGCATCCAGGATCTGTTCTCTTTCCCTGCGGATCATCTCTTCTGTAATCCGGTTCATATACAGATTCAATGAGCGGCTGCCCTTTGCCGCCGGATTCATCGGACGGTCTAAATTACTGATCGTACCGATAATAAACTTATTCATATCTCTGTCATCTATATCAAAATTCTTCAGATAATCTACGACTCCTTCGTAAATTTCCATCGTCTTTTCAAGATTCGGATCTCTGTAAGAAACTAAATACCCCTCTCCGATCCGGTTAAAGCCGCTCATACAGCCATACGCTCCTCCTTTTACACGTACATTCTGCCACAGATAATCATAACTTAAAATGACTTTCAGAATCTGCAATGCACCCGTATATTCTGCTCCACCATCAATAAAGTTACCGGTCCTTGCCACATACTGGACTTTGGAGGAAGTTCTGAAGCCCTCATTTCTCTTCTTACAGTGGATGATGCACTGTCCGTGGCTCTCTTTTTCTCCCGTATGAAGTGAATCTGCAAACTGTGGCACTGCTTTTTCCAGTACTGCAAGTCCCTCCTGTGCGGAAGTATAACTGAGCATAAGATTCTCTTTTCTGAAAATACGTCCTGCGATCTTTTTCAAATTTTCGATCAACAGTTCTTTTCTTTCTTCAAAATTCTCTTCCAGATCTTTTACAACTTCATAAAATCCAATTCCACTGGTAATATCCCTGAATCTTGCGATCGGAGAAGTGTAGGAAAGTGAACGCAGTACTGCTGTCGTATGTCCGGCTGAAAGGAAAGAGGTCTGAAGTCTTGTCTTCAGCATGGATAAAATTTCTTTCAGACGCTTTTCATCTCCCAGCTTCGACTCCATCAGGATCTCACGCATCATGGCAAAAAGTACATCCAGCTTCGGATAAAGTGCTTTTCCTTTGATTTCAAACGTTGCACGGAACTCTTTTTCTTTCACTTTTGTCACATCTGTATACAGCTCCAGTGAAGTTCCGATTCCACCGGTATGCACATTGATCTCATTGAAAAGTTCTCCGTATCCATAATGCTCTGTATCAATGATGCCGAGAACACTCTGCAGGATTCCTGCATATGGAAGCAGTTCTTCTTCGATTTCCGAAAGATCGAACAGAGCTGTCACATATCCGATTCCATTCGTCTCCACATCGTGATAAAGCAATTTCACTCCGTCTGTCTGACGCTCTTCATTATAAATTGGTGCAATCTCCCTTGAAATATCTTCCCGTCCGAGAACCGGTATCTTTGCAAGATCTTCCGGTGCAGACTCTTCTTCCTGATACGCTTCCAGCTCCTTCGTTGCTTTTACAAGAGCTGCGATTTCTTCTGCTGAAAGACCCTCTTTATACGCCTGCAGACGATCTGCCAGTTCCTTATCCATACGTGCCGTCATCCCCTGTTCCGGTCTGATGATCACGATTGAACCATGCGGATTGTCTAAAATGTATTCACGGATCAGCTCTTCAAAATATCCTGTCTCAATCTGCTCTTTCAGGAACTCAAATGTCGGGATTGCCTTCATATGGATAAACGGCTTTTCTTCATCATACAACCAACTGTCAAATAACTGGAGTCCATACATCAGTCCCCGCGGATAACTTCCGAAATCTGCCTCCCGGAAACGGAATTCATGATAATTAATTCCCGCCCGGAGTGCCTTTTTATCGATTCCTTCTTCGGCAATTTTTCTCAGTGTATCCTCAATCGTACTGATAAATGCCTCTTTCTGCTCTACGTTGGCATTCTTTGCAACAATGGAGAATACCGGCTGATAGATTCCACTGTCAAAAGAACCTGATACATCCTTTCCGATTCCTGCATCGATCAGGGCTTTCTTAAGCGGTGCTCCCGGTGCAGACAGCAGTGCATAATCCAGAATCTCAAATGCCAGATATAATTTCTCATCCAGTGATGTTCCCACTACTTTATTATAAGAAAGATACGTATTATCCTCCTCACTTTCTTCACTCGTAATCGAATAATTCTCAATCACTTCTCTCATCTCAGTAAATGGCTTTTGCAGATGGATCTCTGAATCAACCGGTTCATTTTCAAAGTGAGAAAGATATTTTTCATCCAGCCATCTCAGTTTCTCTTCCATATTCATATCACCATACAGATAAATATAACTGTTGGATGGATGGTAATACTTTCTGTGGAAGTCCAAAAACTGCTCATAGGTCAACTGTGGGATCACCTCAGGATCTCCACCTGAATCAACCGCATAAGTTGTATCTGTAAAAAGCGAATTCTGGATCACGCGGTCCAGCACACCTTCCGGCGAAGAGTATGCCCCTTTCATCTCGTTATATACAACTCCGCTGATCGTCAGTTCCCCATCCGGGGCATCCAGTTTATAGCTCCAGCCTTCCTGACGGAACGTCTTATCCTGCTTGTAGATATCCGGATAAAATACCGCATCCATATACACATGCATCAGATTCTGAAAATCCTTATCATTGCAGCTTGCAACCGGATAAACCGTCTTGTCAGGATACGTCATTGCGTTCAGAAATGTATTCAAAGATCCCTTTACCAGCTCGACAAAAGGATCTTTCACCGGAAATTCTCTCGATCCGCACAGAACTGAATGTTCCATAATATGCGGAACTCCCGTGCTGTCGGACGGAGGCGTACGGAAACCGATCGTAAAGACCTTATTTTCATCATCATTCTCCATCAGAAGTACTCTCGCACCACTCTTTTTATGCTTCAGAAGCGTTCCTTTGGACTTCAAATCAGATAAATCTTCCTGCTGAAGTACTTCATATGCTGTCAGATCATATATGCTCATCTTTTTCTCTCCTCACCTGTTCTTCTTCCTGTTATGTGAAATACATAGAATGCCAGAAATCCTATCACTGTTCAATATTCCTAGTATATCCGATTTTCATGACAAATACAAGAAAAGCCACACGTATATCAGGCATCGGGATACAAAAAGGACCGGTAAACTGCCCCGATCCTTTATACCTTCTGAACATTTTCAGTATTTCATTTTATATATTCTTTTACGAAATCAACAACGTCTAAATTCTTTTTCTTTATATTGTCATCTTTTTCCATCTCATCTATTGTCATCCAGTAATAATGCCTTCCACTTATTTCAAAATTATCTTTTCTAAATTCATCAGGAATATTATTAAAATACATCTCATATAACCTGTGATTATAAACTCTCGTCTCCTGATGGCTGACAGAGTATTTCTCCTGTACCCTTGATGTTACGTAATTACACGTTATATCGCCACTATTCAAATTCAGATCAACTGACACCTGTTCCTTCAACGCTGCTTCATTATTTCCATTCTGAGTTTTATAATTTAAAAATAATTTGCAATCCCATCTTTCATCATAGTATACAAGATAACGCTTTTCTTCACCCACTTGATTTTTTATTGCAATAAGAGAATGATTATGCTGAATCATATTCAAATGCTCAATATCCTGCAGCAGTACTTCATGATCATACTTATTTTTTACCATTTCTGAAACATCTTTCACAATTTTCAGGCAATAAACAATTCCAATCATACAAAAGATCGTCTTTAAAGCGATTCCTGCTCCACGAATCCCCAGTAAATCATCATAACTGGCTGTAAAAACTGAAAGTAAAAAAGAAATTCCAGCAATAATTGTATCAATAGTTACTTTATTTCCTATAAGATCTCTTTTCTTTTCTAAGAGTAGTGCCAACTCTTTTTCATCTATCAATAATCTCATAATCTGCTATTTTCTTCCCTCACTTTCATTTTCAATATGAAACAGTTTAACATATCCCCAACAACCGCACAAGTATTCTTTGCGTGCTTTTATCTTCACACAAAATATTGTTTCTTACTCAACTCTCTCGTTCAAATCCGTTGTCTCCGTAACAGGAATACACCAATCCATCTTGACAAAATCCGAAATCAGATATACAATCAGCCATACTAATCCGATTTCGGATATACACTGAACCATTTTTTCAGATTTACATTTTTTGACTGGAGGTATCTCATGACTATACAAAAGACTCTGCAAAAGGACTCCGTCCTCATCGGACAACTGGAACTCTATAACCGGCTTTGGAAAGAACAGGATGATATCTGGCAGAAAGCTGCCCGCAAATCCGGTCTTCCACGCACTTCTTACTGGATTTTATATACGATTGTCGTAACTGCACCGGCACCGCTGAGTCAGGCAGATCTTTGTGAAAAATGGTATTTTCCACGTCAGACCGTAAATTCAGCCGTGAAAAAACTGGTTTCCGATGGACTGGTCTCACTTTTCACGCAAAAAGGATCTGGAAATATCAAATACCTCCGGCTCACACCAAAGGGAGAAGAACTTGCCGCAGCTTATGTTGCCCCACTGGTACAGGCAGACATCCACTCTTTTTCTGCTTTTTCAGCGGAGGAACGCAGCCTTCTCCTGAAGCTCATGCAGCAACAACTCACCTCATTAAAGGAGTATTCTGAACAATTATGGAACTGAAACTTTCTGAACATTTTACTTATAAAAAACTGATCCTCTATGTCCTCCCCTGCGTTGCCATGATGATCCTGACTTCTGTTTACAGTATTGTTGACGGATTCTTCGTATCAAATTATGCCGGCAAGAATGCATTTGCAGCAGTAAATCTGATCATGCCTGTCCTGATGGGCGTTTCTTCTCTGGGATTTATGATCGGAACAGGTGGCAGTGCATTGGTAGCCTTTTATCTTGGTCTGAAAAATCCTAAAAAAGCAAATGAAGTCTTTTCCATGCTCATAGAACTTATTCTTCTCGGGGCATCCATCATCGCTTTTTTGGGCTTTATCTTTATGCCGCAGATCGTTTCTCTGCTTGGTGCAAGCGATCTGATCCGGGAAGATGCAATCCTGTATGGGCGGATTCTTCTTCTTTCTGAACCATTTTTTATGCTTCAGAACAGTTTCCAGAGTTTCCTCGCCACTGCCGGGAAACAAAAACTCGGACTTCGGATCTCGATCCTTGCAGGACTCACCAATGTTATACTCGACTTTACACTGGTCGGGATCTTAAAGTTTGGAATTACCGGTGCTGCAGTTGCAACCTGTGCCAGCGAATTTGTCGGAGGCTTTATCCCACTGATCTATTTTCTGCATAAAAATAACAGCGGACTGCTTCTGCGTCCCGCTGCCTTTGACTGGAAAAGTATCCGCAAAGCCTGTGGAAATGGATCTTCGGAAATGTTATCCAACCTGTCCACCTCCCTGGTATCGGTGATCTATAACTTCCAACTGATGCGTGTTGCTGCCGAAAATGGAATCGCTGCCTACGGAGTGGTCATGTATGCCTCTTTTATCGCAACTTCCATCTACCTTGGATATGCTATCGGGATCAATCCCATCGTCGGATATCATTACGGGGCAGATAATAAGTCTGAACTCCATAATCTGCTGACAAAGAGTCTGCGGATCACAGGAGTCACTGCACTTTCCATTACACTGCTTTCCGAACTGCTGGCTCTTCCGATCGCCCGTCTGTTCGTAGGATATGATCTTGTTCTGTGCGAAATGACACGGACCGGCTTTATGCTTTATGCAATTTCCTATCTGTTCAGCGGATTTAATATTTTCGGATCAGCATTTTTCACCGGACTGAATAATGGGAAAATTTCTGCGATCATTTCCACCCTACGTACTTTGGTGATCCAGACACTCGCACTGCTGATCCTCCCGATATTTTTCGGTCTCAACGGTATCTGGTGTGCAATTACGGCAGCAGAACTTCTCACGCTGATCGTAACCGGCTCTTTCCTGCTTCAGGAAAAGAAAAAGTATCATTATTAAGCTTTCTTATTACCAACCTTTCCAGAAAAAGAGTCCTGCACCGATTCCTTTTCCCAGTGCCAGCATCAGAATAAAGACTGCTGCATACCGGACGATCCTGGCACGTCTCATAAAGATTGGAAATACATTCAGGATTTCTGCAAGTGCCATCGACCAGCAGCCGACAAAAATCCCGGCAAATAGTCCGAAAAATGCCAACAGCACGGACTGTCCGGGAATTCCAATCCGAAAGATCTGAAAGACATTTCCAAGGATTGCCCCGGCTGAAACCGCATCCTCATAAAGCAGGATGTGGTTTGCAGTATGGGTGCGGTCTGCAAAATCCGAAATCACCCCGAGTTCTACAATAAAAGAAAATAAGCCTCCTGCCACGACAACGCCTGCACTCATCCCCAGAATACCGAGAAAAATCTGCCCTGCCCACATCATTTTCCTCCTCCATTTTCCAGGTCAATTTCATTCTTTCTTCTCGCAGCATCTTCCACCAGCGTCGTCTGAATATCATTCTCATACAGACGCATCTGTACTTCCATGGGCGTAGGATCTACCGTAAACCGTTTTTTCCCGAAATGATTAAAGAAAATAAGGATTCCAACTACCAGTCCGACGGAATACATGATCTCCAGGATCGTAAAGCCATTCGATTCTTTTCCTATAACCAGTTCATAGATCTGTCCGAACAGTTTCGATACATCCACATCATTGTTAAATGCCATGATTGAAAATGCTGATCCGCAAAAAATAATGACTGTTACCACTGCGGTTTTCAGAAGATGCCAGATCATTGGTGGTGTCTTCTGATTTTCATATGTTACGATCACGTCACTCTCTCCAAGATTCTGTATTTCTACTTTCGGATACCGCTCATGGATGAGGTCTATGATTTTTAAAAGAGAGATTACAAAACGCTGTTCCTTTTCTTCTCGGATCCTGAGAATTTTCAAAACCCGGATTTTGGACTGTAGCAGCTTATCTGCACATTCAATTTCCAGAATATCTCCCAGTGTCACATCCCGCTTTGTCACTTCTACATTCCGGTCACCTTTCAGATAAACGGTCACAGATTCAGATGCCATATCCGGTCACCCCATTCCACGTTTGTACTGATTGCAATTCTTCTGATCGTAACTCTCCTGACTCCATCTGCTCTGCCCGAATTAAAAATCCTTCTTCATCCGGTTCCTTTGCTGCAGTCGTATAATATAAAAGTCCGATCACCACTGCGGCCAGAACCAGTATCAGCAGACAGATCCATACTTTTCCATGTCCATTTTCCATTTTGCTCACCATACCTTTCCGTCTTTTTCTATGGTAGTATTCCATTGCCGGTGGAAAGATATACCTGGCAACTCGTATTTCTGATTTTCTTATTCCTGATTTTCGTATTTGCTATTTTCTTATTTGTGATCTACTTATCTGCGATTTTCTTTCTCCTTGATTTTTTCGGCCAATTGTTCATCAATCAGATCATTCATCCGTTCTGCCTGCTGAATACTAAAATAGAAAGATTAACAAAAGACTTATCTTTCATCAAACAGGAGTTCTTCTTATATTTTCTCTTTTGGATTTATAACCGGCTCACATCTGCTTTCTCATCCGCTCCAGTATTTTCTTTTCCATTCTCGACACCTGAACCTGTGAAATCCCCAGAATCTCCCCCACTGCTGCCTGTGTCTTTTCCTGAAAATACCTCAGATAGATCAACTGTCGTTCCTCCTTGTCCAGTCCGTCTAAAATCTGAGACAGCATCATCCGGTTCAGAAGATGTTCTTCCGGTCTGCTTTTTTCTTCCAGCCTGTCCAGAATGCTCAGTTGCGAATCTCCCTCCTGATGGATCGGCCTGTAGATCGACTCTACCTCCGTTGCCGCCTCCATTGCCTGGACAAGTTCTTCTTTTTCCGTCCCAAGCGATGTCGCCAGTTCCTCCATCGTTGGTTCTCTTCCCATCCGCTCAGTCAGTTCTTCCTTTTTCTTTCCACATTTATACGAAAGTTTCTTTAAAGAACGACTCACTTTTATCATTCCGTCATCCCTTAAAAACCGGCGGATCTCTCCTGATATCATAGGTACTGCATACGTCGAAAACTGAACATCATAAGAAAGATCAAATTTATCGATCGCTTTTAACAGTCCGATGCTCCCGATCTGAAATAAATCTTCCGGCTCTGCACCTCTCCCATAAAATCTCTTTACCACACACCACACCAGACCTACATTTTCTTTTACCAGTTGTTCTCTCGCTTCTTTATCCCCATGGTGAGATTTTCTGATCAGAGAGATTGTGTGGTCCATAGTTCCCGTCCTTTTCCGATGATCTTTTTCATCCTGACGCACGTTCCTTTTTCCGGTTCCGATTTTACTTTCACCTCATCCATAAATGCTTCCATAAACGCAAATCCCATCCCGGAACGATCTTCTTCCGGTTTTGTCGTATACATAGGCTGCATCGCCTCTTCAACATTCAGGATTCCTTTTCCTTTGTCTGATACTTCCATAAAAAATTGATTTTCCAAGATCCGACAGAAAATACGGATCTTTCCCTTCCGCTTTTCATATCCGTGAATGATGGCATTGGTCACTGCCTCCGAAACTGCCGTCTTTACATCCGCAACTTCCTCCACCGTCGGATTCATCTGTGTCAGAAATGCTGCGACTGCCACTCTCGCAAATCCTTCATTGCAGGATTTACTGTCAAACTGAATCTCCATTTCATTTGTGTCCCTCATACCCGTTCCTCCTCGTAGATCTGCATAATTTTTGTAACCCCCGATAATGTGAGGATCTTCCTGATCCTTTCATTTGTATGTACTGCCCATACTTCTCCTCCGATCAGACTGATGGTCTTATATCTTCCCATGATGACTCCGATCCCTGAACTGTCCATAAAATCGGTTCTGTCAAAATCAAAAATCACATATTTGATATGATTTCTGTCGATCACCGCATCTGCCTCTGCTTTGATCTCCTCTGCATTATGATGATCTACTTCTCTCGGAAGATAGATCGTCAGACAATTTTCCTGCACCTGATATTTCATACTTTTCCCGCTCCTTCTAATTTATAACAAAGAAAAAAGGATATGCTTCTCCGCATATCCTCTTAAGTATCTTTATTTTATTCACCTGTAGTGCCATTCTCTCCGGTATTTCCGTCTGCTGCCGTTCCACCTCCCAGTGCATTCAGTTGCTCCTGAGCATCATCGGCATAACGGTACTCTGAATAGCTGTCCAGATACATCTGGTAGTATTTTTTTGCATTCTCCGTATCCTGCTTACCCTGATATGCCTGTGCGATCAGGTAGATCGCCTTGCCGTCATTGTAACCGGAATCCATTGTGAGAACTTTGGTCAGCTCTGCGATTGCATCATCATACGCTCCTGAATCCAGCGAATTTTCAGCATGGGCAGTCTTTCTCTTGCATGCAGCCGGGAAAATATCTCCGGAAATACTGTCGTAAAGATTCTTTCCATTATCACTCATGGAATCTTTATTGATTTCCAGCAGAGCATCTGCCAGTTCCGAACTGTTCACCGACTCTGCCCGGTACTGATCGTACACACTTAAAAGCTTTTCATAACTTGCAGTTGTGGCATTCGCCTTGTCCACTGCAGCCTGTGCCTCTTCACCTGCGGCACGATACTGCTCCAGTGTCTTCGACTGAGCACTGATCTGTGCATCCAATGTACCGATCTGCTCACTGTACGCCCGCATCTGATCATTGAGCTTCTCTGATCTGGACTGGTTCACTGCCGGTGCAACCAGAAACCAGATGATTGCTGCTCCGATCACTGCTCCGATAAAGATATTCAGAACTGCCAGTCTTCCCGCCAGCTCCCTTACCGGAGAACGCTTCGGCTGAATGATCGTCTCATTGCCAAGGCTGTATTCCACTGCTTCATCCTTCTTTTTCTTTTTGCGATCTACATCTTTTCCATGTCTTCCACGCTGTCTCGTGATCTCCCGCAGATAATTCAACGTCGTTGTATTTGAAACATCCAGCTTTCTCGCTGTCAGAAGAAGCTGCCTTGCCTTTGTATTCTGATTCGTCTGAATATAGATCAATGCCAGCAGTTGATAAGCCTTCAGGAAAGTCGGATGTGCCGCGATCACCTGCTTTAACTGGATCGTCGCCAGATCTTCTCCGTTCTGCTTACAATATCCGAGACATTGATTATACTTTTTGATCGCCTGATTAATACTCTCCAGTTCATTCGCAGAGTCCTGAACATTCCGTATGTAGGAATCAGCTATATTGTCACGCGGCTTCAGGTTCTTACTGATGATCCACTCTACCAGTGCCTCTGCCACTTCCCCTATTCCATAATATACCAGTCCCAGAAGATTTCTCGCTGCAATATTCTCCCTGTTGTACTGCAGGCTCTGACGCAGGGCGATGATCGCTCCGCTCATATCTCTCTCCTGAGCCTTCTTCAGACCATCATTATACCAGTAGTTGGACTGGTACATGATCTTCTTAGCATAATCCATTTATACCCACCATTTTCTATTTCTTCTTTTTCTTCTTTTCCATGACTTCTTTCAGAAGATCCTGCATATCTGTCAGATCTTCCTCATAAACCGCATCCTCGATATCTTCTACTTCGAGACTCGGTTTAAACTTTCTGATCTCCTCTTCATAGTTCAGCATCTGCCTGTAACCTCCCACATGTCTGCTGCTCTTTCTGTCTGTTGCTGCTTCCAGCTTCTGCTTTTCCTGCTGCCCTTCAGTTTTTTCTCCTCCGGCTTTCGTCTGCTTTTTCTTTTCGCATCCGCTCTATCGTCTCCTTGACCATCCCGGTCAGATAAAGTGATCCCAGGCAATACACAGTCCTTTTTTCCTGATGCTCCAGGACATATTCCAAAGCCTTCTGCACCGATTCAATGACGACGACCGGACGGTCTGTATACTTTTCAAATAACTTTCCAAGTAGCTCTGCATCTGTTGCACGCTCCCCATCAATCAGCGTAACCACGTAAAATTCTGCCGGAACACTGTCACACAAATGTGCGATCATCTCTTCATACTCTTTATCCTTCACAGCAGAAAATAAGAAAATATTTCCTTCTGCTGTCTCCGGCACACTCTTCACAAATGCATCAATGGCACTCACATTATGGGCTCCATCTACATAAACCGACGGGAGGATCTCCTCCATCCGCCCCTGCCACTTCACCTGTGCCAGTGCCTTTCTCCAACGGTCCACATGCCCTTTTTCCCGGAACAGGTACTGCATCACTTCCATGGCAAGCAGGGCATTTCCCGGCTGATAACTTCCTATATTATTCAGTTTCCACGTGGTAGTTCCATAATAAGCATTCGTGCAGGAAAAAGCAATATGTTTGTCTTCGATTCCAAGAATTTCGTACGCATCTTTCCCGATTTTTTTACAGGAACTTCCCTGCTGTGCTGCCGTCTTTTCAATGACTCTGTCACTTTCTTCTGCACTCTGTGCATAAAAGACCGGAACACCGGGACGGATGATCCCGGCTTTCTCACCGGCAATCTGCTCCACGGTATCCCCCAGATATTCCATGTGATCCAGTCCAATGGAAGTAATCACACACACTTCCGGATCTTCTGTGGCACTGGTTGCATCCAGCCTTCCTCCAAGTCCTGTCTCCAGGATCACATACTCTGCTTCTGCCTGGGAAAATGCCAGCATTCCCATTCCGAACAGAAATTCAAAAAAGGTCGGATGCTCCAGTCCCTCCGCCTCCATCTGCTTTACCGCCCCAAGTGTTTGTGTAAAAACTTCGCTGAAAACTTCGTCACTCACCGGAACACCATCGATCATGATCCGCTCATTCATCTTTACCAGATGAGGGGAAATGAACAGTCCTGTCCTTTTCCCCTCGGAACGCAGCATTGCATCCAGGTACGCACATACAGAGCCTTTTCCATTCGTTCCCGCCACATGGAGAATCTTCATTTTTCCCTGCGGGATCTGAAGAATTTCAAGAAACCGCTTCGTATGGGAAAGGCTGTGCTTTTTTGTAAACTTCGGAATTTCCGATATATATCTTTCTATTTCCTGATATGTCATTTCTTACTTTCTTCCTGATCTGACGACCTTGATCCTGTCAGTCCTTTTTCTCTTCCTGATCTGTAAACGCCTGTCGTCCATTTTCCACTGAATCATCAGTCTTCACTACTTCTGACAGTTTTCCATCCTTGTATTCATACGTTTTTGAGGTTCTGAAGATGGTATTACTTGATCCCACCTGTGCCACCATGATCGTATCTCCGTCTTTCAATTCCGAATCTTTCAGGTCCAGCCGCGTATTATTCATGAACTTGGTATCCTGCTTTTCATCATTGATATACACTTTACTCTGCTTCGTAAAGTTTGCCCCGTAGATACTGTAATCGCCGTTGAGCTGCGTTACCACATCCTTGATCTCGGCATCCTTGACTCCCATGACCATATGACCTTCTGTGATCGGTGCACCATTTTTTTCATAAACATACTGCTTTCCATACATGATATCATACTGAAGCAGTTCCAGATCTGACAGATAATGCTTTGTCTTATTTCTCTGCTGATGGTAATTAAAGATCGTACCGGAATGAATATCCAACCGGTCAAAAACTTCTGCCATGATCTGATATGCCGCTATATTTCCATCTTTTTTCTGCAATCCGATATTATCCCAGATGACATAGTTCGTATTATAAAGATACTTGCTCTTTAAATCCTTTGCCTCCAGTCCAAGCGTCGGCAGATGATCTCCGTAAAATACGACAACTGACGGTTCATTCCTTGCCTCCACAGCCTCGATCAACTGGGCGACAAATTTATCCATCTCATGGACTTCATTCACATAATATTCCCATGCATTTCTCTTGCCTTCATCCTCAACTCCGGTCACTTTGATCTCCGGATTCTCCAGTGTCGGCTCAGTCGGATAATCTCCATGTCCCTGCACGCTGACCGTAAATACGAAATCCTGTCCCGCTGTCGTATCCATAGACTCCATAATATTCGGAACTAAAATATCATCGGTCGCCCATCCTTTCGGAGTAGTCTTCAGAATATTCATAAATTCCTTACTCGTATAATGGTCAAAGCCCATATCATTGAATACCTTTGCACGGCTGTAGAAATTGCCACCGTTATTGTGCAGTGCCTCTGCACCATATCCAAGAGATGTCAGTGCTGTCGCCGCATTTTCGAGTACATGGGTTTTCACATAGGTTTTATACGGATATTCTCCAGGTCCGAAGAATCTCATACTCATTCCTGTCAGGACTTCAAATTCTGTATTTGCCGTACCTGCCCCTACTGACGGTACTTTAAAATATCCACTGGAATACTCTTTATACAGCTTTCTTAAATTGGGGATCGGGTCTTCCGAAAAGCGAAGCCATTCTACTTCTGTCGGATCAAAATAAGATTCTAACTGGACAAAAATAATATTCGGACGCTCTTCTGACGGAAGTGAAGTCTCACTTGTTGTCAATGCTCCGTCATTACTGATCTCCTTCATGGTCTCCTCACTGTAACTTGACGGCTGATTGATCCCTGTATTGAAAAGACTTGCCGCAAAACAGTAAGGGAATCCATAATCTTCATAAGCAAATGCAATATTACCAAAATAATTGGAGATCACCCGATTCTCAATCGCTACATTGGTAAGTCCCATATAGCCCATAATTCCGGCTGCAATCCCTGCAACCGCAAGCAGGCGGTGCATCTTTCCGGTATACTGTCCGCCACGTCTCCACATGGAAATGATCCAGAGGATCACCGCTACAATTCCTACCGAAAGCATTACGATCTCGAATGCATTAAAATAGTTGCTGGTCAGTTCCAGGGCATCTGACAATACTTTCAGATCCTGTGCATTAAACGGCGTTACCCTTTTTAAAAGCAGATAGCCGTTGCACGTACCGAGGAACAACCAGAATACGCTAAGTAAAATCCTGACAAATACACGCCTTTTAAATAAGTATACGATCATAAATGTCGCAAAGATCAAAAATGCATTAAACAGGAACACCAGCGGAGTCCCTGTCATATAATTCCATGCCTGAAAAAGTGAGTGTCTGGAAATCACCTCAATAAAGAAATTGATCACGCACGCCAGCAGATACTGCAGCGGCAATGAAAGCCGGTTCATCCATTTATATACAGGCTGCATTTTCTTTGCAAATTTGCTGTTCCGGCGTTCTTCCAGGATTTTCTGACGCCGCTCTTTTCTCGCCTTATAGTGTTCCTTAATATCTTTAAACTTCAGATTTCTGACTTTAACAGAAAGCCCTTTTATATCGGGCTTTCTGATATGAATTTTTTTCATACATGACCTCACATCAGATCTTATTTTCCAAGACCTTCCATTCTTTCTTTCACCTGAGCAAGCATTTCTGTATATTTTTCCAGCTTATCCCGCTCAGCCTGAACCTTGTCTGCCGGTGCCTTACTTACAAATCTTTCGTTCGCAAGCATCCCCTCTGCTCTCTTGATCTCCTTATTCAGTCTGTCTTCCTCTTTTTTCAGTCTCTCAAGCTCCTGCTCAAAATCAACCAGATCTTCCAGCGGAAGATATACAACTGCATCCGGTACGACAACCGATACTGCATTGTCCGCAACTCCCTCTTTCGTCTGTTCGATGATGATCTCATTTGCATTCATCAGTGGCTTGACTGACTCTGTCATTCCCTCAATTCCATTGCAGAGTGCCTCATCCTGGCAGACTACATAAACTTTTGTCTTTCTGCTGTTCGGAACATCCATCTCTGCACGCACGTTACGGATGCCCTTTGTGATCGCTTTGATATGCTCCATCACATTCTCGTCTGCCGGGAAGTTCCACTCCTCTTTATATACCGGCCAACTGGACATCATCAGAGACTCCTCTTCTGGTACAAGTGCCAGGTAAATCTCTTCTGTAATAAACGGCATAAACGGATGTAACAGCTTCAATGCCTGTCCGAGAACCGTCTTCAGTACCCATAGAACACAGTTTGCTGCAGCCTGATCCTCTTCTGCGTGCCAGATCCGGTATTTTGCAAGCTCTACATACCAGTCACAGAACTCATCCCAGATAAAGTCATAGACCTTCTGGACCGCGATTCCAAGCTCAAACTTATCCATATTTTCTGTTACATCTTTTGCAAGTGTATTGACTGCGGATAAAATCCATCTGTCAGCCGGTGTCAGCAGTGCATCTTCCGGTTTCTCAACCACATTTTCCTTCATGTTCATCAGGATAAAACGGGATGCATTCCATACTTTATTTGCAAAGTTTCTGCTTGCTTCTACACGCTCGTTGTAGAAACGCATATCATTTCCCGGTGCATTTCCGGTAATCAGTGTCAGTCTCAGTGCATCTGCTCCATACTGATCGATGATTTCCAGCGGATCGATTCCATTTCCAAGAGATTTACTCATCTTACGTCCCTGTGAATCTCTTACAAGGCCGTGGATCAATACTGTATTGAACGGTGCTTTTCCTGTATGTGCATAGCCTGAAAATACCATACGGATCACCCAGAAGAAAATGATATCATAACCAGTTACAAGTACATCTGTCGGATAGAAATAATCCAGGTCTTCTGTCTTGTCCGGCCAGCCAAGTGTGGAGAACGGCCACAGTGCGGAAGAGAACCATGTATCCAGTGTATCCT
>OLPW01000028.1_pt1 | contig 135172 bp, 160 predicted proteins | sample 1672161 | NCBI WGS metagenome assembly OLPW01 (sample SAMEA3136654, study PRJEB25190) | human gut metagenome
AACGCTTGCTCCCTACGTATTACCGCGGCTGCTGGCACGTAGTTAGCCGGAGCTTCCTCCTTAGGTACTGTCCTTTCTCTTCCCTAACGACAATAGTTTACAATCCGAAAACCTTCTTCCTATACGCGGCGTCACTGCGTCAGAGTTTCCTCCATTGCGCAATATTCCCGACTGCTGCCTCCCGTAGGAGTCTGGGCCGTATCTCAGTCCCAATGTGGCCGTTCAACCTCTCAGTCCGGCTACTGATCGTTACCTTGGTATGCCATTACCACACCAACTAGTTAATCAGACGCAAGCTCATCTATTAGCGGATTACTCCTTTCCCATTTTCATCATGCGATGTTCATGGCATATGCGGTATTAGCAGTGATTTCTCACTGTTATTCCCCTCTAATAGGCAGATTGCTTACGCGTTACTCACCAGTCCGCCACTAACCGCTCCAAAATATAAATATTTCGGTTAAGTCCGTTCGACTTGCATGTCTTAAGTGCGCCGCCAGCGTTCATCCTGAGCCAGGATCAAACTCTCTTGTTATTGTATTTTATAATCTTTCGATTATTAAAATCTAATTAATTGAGTTTTAAGCTCTTTCTTATATAATTGTTTTTTATGGTAGTACAATTAACTACCGCTTGATTGGTTTCTCAAAAGGTTTATTGTTTACTTTTCAATGTACTTTTTGTTCTTAGCTCTCGCTGTGAACGATTTACATTGTACTACTTTTTGCTCTCGATGTCAACATATTTTTTAAATATTTTTTATTTTATTTTTTAGCTCTTTTGGCGTAAAAAAATAATAAATTAGTAATCTTGTTTTTGTTTATTTTGTTCGCTGTTTTTTACTAATTTACATATCAAATATTTTTTATATTTATATGTTTTATCTCTTGCTGAGTACTTTGTAATCATACCATCTTGTTATCAGTTTGTCAACATATTTTTTAGATTTTTTTAATTTATTTTTTAGCTAATAATTTAACTTTTACTCTATTCACCTTGTTAGAATTTATTAACTAATTTTGTTCAAAATCTTTTATGTTTTTCCCTGTTGCTTGGTACTCGATTATAATACCACACGCAGTTCACAAAGTCAACACATTTTTTGACTTTTTTCTATATTTTTCTGTACTCTTGTTTTATGTAATCTTATTTGATTTTATTGATGACTTTGTTACATGTATATATTAATATATTGTATGTTATTGACTTTTTTATATATACATTTTATAATTATTTTATCATCCTCAATTCCATTGAGGAAATAATATTTAAAGGAGGCGTATCTTATGGCTAAGAATAGCTTGCTAGTTATTCCCTGCAATGAAGATACAGCATTACAGCTGAAACGGACCCTCGAAACAAAATTTGGAGCAATTCCAGGTTTTGGTGTCACAATTGATTTGGAAGAAGATCTCATTCGAATTCAGAAGGAAAATCTTGATTTTTCTTCTCTCTTAGATGTTTGTCACATCTGTGAACAATTTGGATGCCATGTAATTCCGTAACCTTCATATTTTTATATACGAATTTTTCAAAATTTTCTTTCAAATAAAGAAAAGGGCAACATTGATCTGTTGCCCTTTTTCTATTTATATTAATCTTCTACTTTTTTCGTTATTGCTTTTAGTGCTTTTTCTCTTGGTAGTATTATTACATGCCCACAACCTAAGCATTTTAATTTAAAATCTACTCCAACTCTCGTTATTTCCCATAGCTTGCTTCCACATGGATGTTGTTTTTTTGTTTTTACTATATCACCTATATTATATAACATTTCGACACAACCTTTCTATTTGCTTTTTTGCTCTTTAAATGCTTTTTTTACAATTTCTTCTATATTAATACTTTTTATGCCATTATCTTTATTTGAAAAGTATGATACATATTCAATATTTCCATCTCCGCCTCTAATTGGAGAGCTATCAAGCTCTTTTATATAAAAGTCTTTTTGTTTAAAATAATTTATTATATCTTTTATAATTGAAATATGTATACTTTTATTTAATATAATTCCTTTGTATTTATCAGCTAGCTCTTTTCCACATTCAAATTGTGGTTTTATTAAACATATTAAATCTACCTTTATTTGCTCTTGATATATTTTATCTATAATTTTTTTAATTGAAATAAAAGATACATCTGTTGTTATTATATCAATATTTTCAAAATATTTGTGCTCTAAATTTTTTATATTTGTTTTTTCGTGTAGCTCTATTCTATTGTCTAATCTTAAACTTTTATCCATTACATCTGTTCCAACATCTATTGCAATTACTTTTTTAGCACCATGTTGCAAAGCGCAGTCTGTAAATCCTCCTGTGGAAGAGCCTATATCCATAACTACTTTATTATTCATATCTATTTTAAATTTATTTATGGCCTTTTCAAGTTTTAATCCTCCTCTTGATACATATTTTAAGGTTTCATTTTCAAGAATTTTTATTTCGTCTAATTCATTAACTTGAAAGCTTGATTTTTTTACAATTTTTCCATTACATTCAACAAATCCATTTGATATTAGCTCTTGTACTTTTGATCTTGATGCAACCAGATTTCTATTTACTATTTCTTTATCAATTCTGTTTGACACTATATATACCTTCCTTTAAATAAATTTAAATTATTATACTATATAAATGAAATAAAGTGAAGTTAAATTTAAAAGACGGGATAAAAATTTATCTTAAACTAAATTTTTATCTCGTCTTTTTTTATTTTATTAATCTTCTTAATACTTCATCTTTTCCTAATACTTTTATTATTTCATATAAATCTGGTGTGTTTAATCTTCCTGTTAATTTTGCTCTTATTACAGAGCTTATATCGCCAACATGTCCTGGCCATTTTTCTGGATCTGCTTTCCATTCTTTTACTTCACGAGCAAATCCTACTTCTTCTGCTAGATCTTTCATTTTGTCGAACCATGTTTGTTTATCATCATTTATGTCGAAATATTTTTCTGAATATAATTTTGATATTTTATTTGCCAATTCTTTGTCTGTAACTTTTCCAAAGTCAAACTCTGTTATTTTGTCAAATTCTTCATTATACATATATGAAATGTTTTCTTTTAAATCTGACCATTTTGCAATATCTTTTCTTGGTTTTGCATTTCCTCTTTCAATTCCAAGAACCTTTAAAGCATAATCTTTATTTTCTAATAATTTAACTAGCTCTTCGTCATATTTTTTAGCCCAAGCATATGAATCATTATATACTTTTTCTGCTGAATATCTTGAAATTACTATTTTGGCAACATCAAATAATTTTACCATATCAAATAAAGCACCACTAACACTCATCTTATTTAGATGAAAATCAAAATCTTCTATATTTGCATCTTTATTTTGTCTTCTCCAATTTTCAAATGTTGAGTTTGCTATATTTAATAAGTATTCTTTAACAGCATCTGGTGGTACACCTAATTCATCATAATATGAAACAGCTGCTTCAGGATCTTTTCTTTTACTTAATTTACGTTTATTTCCATTGTCGTTTTTCATCATAGGAGAAATATGACAATATTTTGGTGCTTTAAATCCCGCTTCTTTAAATAATTGTACATGAAGTGGTACAGAAGGTAACCATTCATCACCTCTTATTACATGTGTTGTTCTCATTAAATGATCATCAACCATATGTGCAAAATGATATGTTGGAAGACCATCTGATTTTATTATAACTATATCTATATCATATTCTGGGAATGTAATCTTTCCTTTTATTCCATCTGATATTTGTATTTTTCTATCTTCTCTTCCTGTTGATTTGAATCTTATAACATATGGAACACCAGCTTTTATTTTTTCTGCCATTTCATCTAATGTTAAATTTCTACATTTAGCCCATACACCATAATATCCTGGTCTTATTTTTGCATCTAATTGTAATTTGTTTCGCTCTTCTTCTTGCTCTGGAGTACAAAAACATGGATATGCTTTCCCTTGCTCTATCATATATTTTGCATATGCTTGATATATTTCTTTTCTTTCTGATTGAATATATGGACCATAATCTCCTGTCCATTCTGTTTCTGAAATCATTCCCTCATCTGGAGCCATATCAAATACTTTTAATGAATTTACTATATCTGTAACACCATTTTCTACTTTTCTTTTTTGATCAGTATCTTCAATTCTTAAAAAGAATACTCCTCCTGTTTTTTTAGCTGACATTTTTGCAACTAATGATTGATACAATCCTCCTATATGTACATATCCAGTTGGACTTGGTGCAAATCTTGTTACTATTGCTCCTTCTGGTAAATTTCTTTCTGGATATTTTTCTTCATAATATGATATATCCTTTGCATCTGGAAATATCAAATTTGCTAATTCTTTATAATCCATAATTGTTTATCATCCCTTTGCTTTTAAAATTTTGTATTTATTATATATGCAAAATTATCTTTTGGCAATAGAAGAATCTAAAAAATCAGGATAAAGACATGAAAAAATTTTTCATGTCTTTATCCTGAAAAAAAAGAAAAAAGAGGACAGTTTTTTCCCATTATCCTTCTATATTTCATAAAAAAATTATCTCATTTGTTTTAGACTGTCCCCTTTTCCCAATTTTTGGAAAAGAGAACCGTCCCACTTTCCCATTTAAATTTCCATTATTATTGGTAATATCATTGGGTTACGTTTTGTTTTTTGGAATATATATTCACGTAAACTATCTTTTAATGTTGATTTTATTGTTGACCAATCTGTTATGTTTTTGTCTTCAAATTTTTGAACTTCTTCTCTTATTTGTCTTTTTACATCATCCATTAAATTTTCTGATTCACGTACATATACGAATCCTCTTGATATTACATCTGGTCCTGATACTATACTTCCAGATGCTCCATCCATTGTCATTACTATAATTATTAAACCATCTTGAGATAAATGTTGTCTGTCTCTTAATACTATGTTTCCAACATCGCCAACACCTAATCCATCTACTAAAATCTTTCCTGATGGAACTGCACCTGCAAGTTTTGCTTCATTTTGATTCATTTCTATTATTCTACCATTTTTCATCATGAAAATATTTTCTTTTGGTATTCCCATTTCTTCTGCGGTTTCTGCATGTGCTTTTAATTGTCTATATTCACCATGTACTGGTATAAAGTATTTTGGTCTTGCTAATGCTAATATTAGTTTTTGCTCTTCTTGGCAAGCGTGACCAGAAACATGTACATCTTCTAATGCACTATATACAACTTCTGCCCCTATTTGCATTAAATCATCGATAACTTTAGATACTAATTTTTCATTACCTGGTATTGGTGTTGCTGATATTATTATTAAATCATTTGGTGTTATTACAACTTTTCTATGCTCTCCTGATGCCATTCTTGTTAATGCAGACATTGCTTCTCCCTGGCTTCCGGTTGTTATAATTACTAATTGATCATCATTATAATTTTTGATCATATCAATATCTATAAATGTTTTTTCTGGAACTTGAATATATCCTAAACTTGTTGCTGTTTCTATCATATTTATCATACTTCTTCCACATACAGCAACTTTTCTGTTATGTTTAACAGCTGAATTCAAAATTTGTTGAACTCTGTGTACATTTGATGCAAATGTTGCAACAACAATTCTTTTAGTACAGTTTTGGAATAATTTTTCAAAAACATCTCCAACAGTACTTTCAGACATTGTATATCCTTTTCTTTCTGAATTTGTACTATCTGACATTAATGCTAATATTCCTTGATTTCCTAACTCAGCAATTCTTCCAAAATCCATTACTTGGCCATCTATTGGTGTATAATCTATTTTAAAGTCACCTGTATGAAGAACTGTTCCTACTGGTGTTTTTATTGCAAGCATTACTGAATCTGGTATACTGTGTGAGCTACGAATAAATTCTACTCTTATTTTTCCAAAGTTAATTGTTTCTCCTGGCATTACTTCTATTAATTTTGTTTTTCTAACTAATTTGTGCTCTTCTAATTTATTTTTTATTAATCCACAAGCTAATTTTGTTGCATAAATTGGCATATCAACCTTTTTTAAAACATATGGTATAGATCCAATGTGGTCTTCATGTCCATGTGTTATTACTAAACCTTTTAGTTTATCTTGATTTCTTTCTAGGTATGTAACATCTGGTATTACCATATCAACACCTAGCATATTATCTTCTGGGAATTCAAGTCCACAATCTACTAAAATCATTTCATCTTCATATTCAAAAACAGTTATGTTTTTTCCTATTTCTTCAAGACCTCCTAAAGGAATTATTTTTAATTTTCCTTTTTTGAATCCAAAGTCATATTCTGAATCTACTTTTATTTCTGATCTTCTTTTTGTTGTTCTTTTTGGTTTTGACTGTGATTTTTCCTCAGTTTCTACAGCTCTTCTTTTTTGAGGTTTCTTATCACCTTTTTCAAAAAATCTCTTCTTGCTTTTTTTAGCTGTGTTATCTAAATTTTTTTCAGGGCTAACTTCAACTATTTCTTTTGCTCTTTTGTTTACTTTTGTTTCTTTAACTTCTTTTTTTAATTTTTTTTCTGCTTTATTTTCGTTTTGATTTCCTTCTTTTGTCATTATAAAAATTTCACTCCTTACTTATATTATTTTTATTTAAATCTATATTCGCTTAAAAATACTATAATAATTTTATAGTTAATCTTTTAATTGCATTATTATAATGCTTTATTTTAATATAAGTAAATTGCACTAATTATAAAGATTGCTTTTAACAATCTTTATTTTTGTTTTATATACATATAATTTTTCATTTTCTCTTTAATTAAATTTTACACACCTTTTAATTTAAACGCTCAATTTCTTATTATATACAATTTACTTTTATATTAAATTTTTTCCGAACTACATTTTATTACATTATTAATATTTGTTTTTCCAAATATTAAATATAAATTTAAATCTCTTTGTTTACCAATTATTTTGGTAATAACTGTTTATTATTATACATTTTTTTGTTTTTCTTGTCAATAGTATTATTATGTTACTCTGTTGTAACAAAGACACATTAAGAATCGTTTTCAATGCCATATATTAGCTCAGCTATAGTTCGACAAAAAACTCATATTAGACCAAGTCTAACATGAGTTTTTTATATTATTTTAATTTTAAATTTTTTACTTTTTTAAATCTATATAAACCAAATGCAGAAACAATAGCTAATATTCCTACTACAATATATGTTTTTTCACCAGTTTGTGCTAATGGTTTCTTTGATGTTGTTGGATCATTTGAATTTCCTTCATTTGTATTTGCAACTTTTTTTACTGTTACTGTACAAGTAGCTGTACTTCCATCAGAAGCTGTAGCTATAATTTTTGTTGTTCCTTCTGATATTGCTGTTACTTTTCCATTTTCAACTTTAGCAATTTTTTCATCTTCACTTTTCCATGTTACAGTTTTATCTGTTATATCTGTAGAATTTATTGTTGCTGTTAATGTTGCTGAATTTCCTTCTTCCAATGTTAATGTTGTCTTATCTAATGTTATAACATCTTTTTTCTCATCATTATCATTATTTTTTTGGTCATTTCCATATATATTTACTTTATATAAAATTGTTCCATCTGATTTTACTAATTTTGCCCATACTGCAAATCCCTTTGCCTTATTACTTGTTGCCTCAACTTTGCCATCAGCAGATTCCTTCCAATTATCCTCTTTAAAATCTGGAATATTTGTTTTTAATTCACTATTATATTCTGTTATCTTTGAGTTATATTTTTCTACAAGATCATTGTATTTTTCTCCATATGTTTTCTTATCTTCAGGAGTTGTTGCATTATTATATTTTTTTTCTGCTTCATCTAACTCGTTTTCTAAATCTTCCAATTTATACTTTTCTTTAAGATTTACGCATGTCTCGTATTGTTCATCACTCATATCTACACTTTGATAGTATAATTTGTAATCCTTTACACTACTACTTATAGTTATTGTTCCAGTACCATTCCAAATAAATGAAGGCATAATTATTACTCTATCTTCATCCATATTTAAATTATCAGCATATGCCATTGAACTTTTTACTGATGCTATTAACATTACTACTGTTAATATTATTGCAATTACAATTTTTCCTTTTGTTTCTTTCATTTTTAATTTCCCCCTTATAAAAATCATTTGTAAAAAATTTATTTTTTCTTATTGTATCATAACAATTATTTTTTTCAACCCTTTTTTATAAATTATTTTTTTTAATCATTTTTAATCTTGCAAATTCTTCCATATCTGTTTCGTCCAAGATATCTTCTATTTTTTTTGCTATTTTTTCGTCTCTTGGGATTATTATTTCTTTTAGTGCATTTGCTCTTCTTTGAACCTTTTCTATGCTTTTTTCTAGTCTAAAAATTATATTTTCAATTTCTGCAAGTTCAATTATATATTTTTTCACATCATTAAATTTTGTTATGGTTTCATCTACATTTGATGTTGTACTATATAATCCATATGTTGGAGCTATTACTTTTTCTTGTGATATAATTGATGGAATTTCTACACCCATTATTGTTTTATATTTTATATCTATAGAATTGTCATCTTCCTTTACTGTTTCAGATATATCCATCATTGCTTCAATTCCTATATCAACATTAGATAATTTTAATGAATTTTCCGCTTCTTTTACAATATTTTTTCCTTGCTCTTTTAAATCTTTTTCTTTTTGTTTATATTTATCAAGCTCTCTGGTTAATATAAGTTTTTTCTGCTCTAATAATTTGTGCCCTTGTTTTGATTGTTTTATAAAAGCTTGTAATTTTATTAAATTATTTTTCGTTGGTAAATCTCTTACACTCATTTTATTCCTCCATATAATTACATATATTATGTACTAAAACTTATTTGATTATAGCATATTACATATATAAAATAAAAGTAAAATTACAATTATTTTAAACTATTATTTTGATTTAAATCTACTTTTTAACATTCATACATACTTTCTCTTAGTAAGCATATCATTTCTCTGATAAATAGTTAATATAAAAATGAGAATACTGGATAAAAAATTAAATTAAATTTTTATCCAGTATTCTCACTCTTACTTTTACCATATATCTTATTCAATTATTTATTTTTCAATATATCTTTTACAACTTCTCCCGCAATTATCATTCCCACAACTGATGGCACAAATGATATACTTCCTGGTATTTGATTTCTTATTGTGCATTTTCTTTTTGTTCCTGGAGGACATATACAGTTATTTTTACAACTATTTTCTATTCCCTCATATGGTTTTAATGGCTCTTCTTTTGAATACACAACTTTTAGTTTTTTTATACCTCTTGCTCTTAGCTCTTTTCTCATTACTTTTGCAAGTGGACATATGCTTGTTTTGTATATATCTGTTACTTCAAATTTTGTTGGGTCTAATTTATTACCAGATCCCATCGCAGATATTATTGGTATATTTAATTTTTCAGCATTCATTACAAGCTCTATTTTTCCTGTTACAGTATCTATTGCATCTACTATATAATCAACACTTTCATCTAAAATACTGTGGTCGGAATCAGGCATATAAAACTCTTTATATGTTTCAACTTCTGCTTTTGGATTGATTTCTAATATTCTTTCTTTCATCACATCAACTTTGTATTTTCCAATTGTTTTTCTTGTTGCGTGAATTTGTCTGTTTAAATTTGTCAAACATATTTTGTCATCATCTACTAATATAAAATGTTCAACACCTGCTCTTACTAATCCTTCTGCAACAAAAGATCCAACTCCTCCTATTCCAAATATTGCAACTTTGGCTTTGTTTAAATTTTCTATTCCATCTTTTCCTACTAATAATTCTGTTCTTGAAAATTGATTTAACATTTTTACATCTATCTCCTACCAATATTTTTTCATTTAATTTGTTATCTTTCGATTTGAATTGTTGGATATATTAATTTTACATTTTCGTGCTCTAATAATGCTAATATTTGTGAATTTACATTATTTATAAATTCTATATATTCATCATAATCTATTATATTTGTATATAAATATATTTTTATATTATAACCGTCTTTTTCAATATCACTAAAATATACTCTTATAGAATTTTTTATAATATCTTTATTTTTTTGTAATTCAAAAGCCAACTTTTTTATAATATCATTTATTTGTTTTTGGGACATTTGCAATGATACTTTTAAATCACAATCATATCTTCTTTTTTGTATTTTGTTCCAATTTATTATATCAGAATCAGCTAATACTGAATTTGGCATTGTTATCACTGTATTATCTAATTTTCTTATTCTAGTTGTTCTAAATGTAATATCTTCTACTGTTCCATATACACCTTTTACCTCTATTGTATCTCCAATTACAAATGTTTTATCTGAAAGTATTGCAAATCCTCCAAATAAATTTTTAGCCAAATCTTGAGCAGCTAAGGCTAGTACAACACTTCCAATTCCTAATCCTGTTATCAGACCACTTAAATCATATCCGAGTTCAGATATAAATATGAAGGCACCAATTACGTATATAATTCCTCTTATAAATTTTACTGCAAAATTCATTGTATGCTCATTAGAAGTATTTTTTTCACTTTCTTTTATTTTTGTAAATAGCTTTGTATTAGGTCTTACTAAATTTGCACAAAATCTTGTTACACCATATATAAGAGCTAATTTAAATATTTTTGTTACAATTGCCATAAAATCTGATGGTAGTTGCAATATTAGTAAACTTATATATGTGCCTGAAATAATCCATATAAATTTTGATATTTTGTATATTTTAGTTTTTTTAGTAAATTTATCTGATTTTATTTTAAAACATTTCATTATTATTTTTGCAAATATTGAACTTAATATTATAAATCCTACAAGTACACCTACAGCTATTAAAATTTCAACTATTTCTTTTGCTTTTATATATTCTATACAATCAAGTAATTTTTTCAAATTTAAATCACCTCAATAATTTATTTAAATCTTGCTTTTATTTCCTCAACTATTGCGTCTGCATCAATTTTAAAATAGTTCATTAATTCATTTGCTTTACCTGATTTTCCAAAAGAATCATGTACACCTAATTTTATTAATTTTGCTGGATATTCTTGTGCAAGAACATCTGCTATAGCTGTTCCAAGCCCTCCTATTATACTATGATCTTCTACAGATATCAACATTTTTGTTTCTTTTGCAGATTTTATTATCATATCTTTATCAATTGGTTTTAAACTATACATATCAATAACTCTTGCATAAATTCCTTCTTTTTCAAGCATTTCTTTTGCTTTTATTGCTTCAGATACAGTAACGCCTGTTGCAAATATTGTTGCATCTACACCTTTTCCAATTTGACAAGATTTACCTATTTCAAATTTTGCATTTTCATCATATATTACTGGTGTTGCTACTCTTGATAAACGAACATATACAGGTCCATTTATTTTTGATATTTCTTTTATTGCCCATTTTGTTTGAGTATCATCTGATGGACTTATTACAGTCATATTTGGTATTGATCTCATCATACCTATATCTTCTAACATTTGATGTGTTGCACCATCTTCACCAACTGTTACTCCACTATGTGTTGCACATATTTTTACATTCAAATTAGGGTATGCTATGCTATTTCGTACTTGATCATAAGCTCTTCCTGATGCAAAAACTGCAAATGTACTTGCATACGGAATTTTTCCGCACGTTGCAAAACCTGCGGCAGTTCCCATCATATCTTGTTCTGCAATTCCTATATCAAAAAATCTATTTGGAAACTCTTTTGCAAATAAATTTGTTTTTGTTGCAGATGATAAATCTGCATCTAATACTACAACTTTTTCATTTTCTTTTCCAAGTTCAACTAAGGCTTCACCATAACTTTGTCTTGTGGCAATTTTTTTATCTATGTTCATAAAACTCATTCCTTCCTAATTATATATAATTTATTGTAATTCTTCCATAGCTTGCTTATATTGCTCTTCGTTTGGAGCTTTACCATGCCAGCTTGCTTGATTTTCCATGAAGGATACTCCTTTTCCCTTTGTTGTTATTGCTACGATTGCTGTTGGTTTTCCTTTTGTTGTTTTTGCTTTATCAAAAGCTTGTATTAAATCTGCTATTTTATTTCCATTTACTGTTATTACATTAAATCCAAAGCTTTCAAATTTTTCCTCGATATGCTCTAATCCTTTTACTTCTTCAATTGTTCCATCAATTTGTAAATTATTATTATCTACAATTACACATAAATTGTCTAATTTATATTTATTTGCTGTCATTGCCGCTTCCCAAACTTGACCTTCTTCTAGCTCTCCGTCTCCTAAAATACAGTAAACTCTATATCCAGATTCATCCATTTTTGAATTTAAAGCCATTCCATTTGCAACAGATAGACCTTGTCCAAGTGAACCACTTGACATATCAACTCCTGGAACTTTGTTCATATCCGGATGACCTTGTAAATTGCTATTAATTTTTCTGAAATCTGTTAATAAAGATTTATCAAAATATCCCTTTCTTGCTAAAGTAGCATATAATGCTGGTGATGAATGGCCCTTTGATAATACTAGTCTATCTCTACCTTCTGCATTTGGATCTTTTGGATTTATATTCATTTGATTAAAATATAATACAGTTAATATATCTGCACATGATAAAGATCCTCCTGGATGTCCTGATTGTGCATTATAAATTTGTTCTATTGTGCTTCTTCTTATTTCTTTAGAAATATTCTCTAAAGCCTGTACACTTGTTATTTTCATAATGATTCCTCCTTAGTTATTATTTATAAGATAATTTTTATAAATATCTACTTTAGTTTTATCAATATTTCCTATTTTTAGCAATATATTTTTTGTAAAAATTTTGTAAATTACATCTGTTTTTACTATGCTATCTGTTTTTAGATTATTTTTATTATCTTTTTTTATGTATTTATTGAATTTATATTTTAACTTTTCTATTTTAGATGAAATAAGCATTCCAAAATAACATATAAAATTTTTATTTTGATATATATCTACAATTAAAAATATATGATTTATTCCTTTATTTCCATTATTGTATTTATAATGATGTACAAAAACAAGATCACCTATTTTATAATAGTTATATTTTGTACCTTCTTCATATACAAATAAATTTATATAATCTTCGTTATTCTCATGCTCTTTTATCTCACTTAGATCTTTAATTTTATTATTTATGCTTGCATTATATAAAAACTTCAAATAAACCTCCAAAAAAAATAAAGTCAAGATAACTTTTCGCCCCCTGACTTTATTATATATTTTTATTCCATACTTTGTTTTATCATCCATATTTTTTTGCTATAATCTTTAATTATATCATCCATTAATGCTGATGTTTTATATTCATTATTTTCATCAGCCAATACTTTTATATTTTTAGAATCTTGTAAAAGTTCATTATAGTCCTTTACAATTTCACTAAATACAACTTCACATGTTACTTTTTCATTTTTTGCTTCTGTTATTTTTGTTGTATTTAAATAATCCTTTAAAGTTGCTAATGGAACGCCCCCTATTGCTAATATGTGCTCTGCAACTTCGTCAATTTGTTCATTTATTTCATTATAATATTCTTCTAGTTTTGCATGAACTACAAAAAAACTTTTTCCTTTTATATTCCAATGATAATTTTGTAACTTTCTGTAAAAAACATTTAAATTACTTAAATAAATATTCAAATTATTAATTAAATTTTCCATAAAATTTACTCCTTTCGTTTTATGTATTATTTACTAATTTGAATATTTTATGCTCTTATTCTTTATGATTTTAACTTTCACTTTTTATTTCTAGCTTTATTTTCTTCTTTAAATTTCCCCAACTTATTCCTGATACATATTTTATTGATCTACTATTTAGGTATTTTTCATATTTTGCAATATTATTCCATTCTTTTTCTGTTGGAAAAATACCATTCTTTTTTAATAATTCTTTTAATCTATTGTATGCTATCATGTATTCTTTGTATAAGCTATTATTATCATTTGTTTTTTTCATGTTCTTTTCTACATAAAAATTTTCTATTAATTCATCTAACTCCTCACTAATTTTAAGTGCTTTTTTTGTATCAAAACCACTTTTTTCTAATTCTTTATGCAATTTACATCTTAATTCTTCGATTTGCTCCGAAATGTCTTTATAAATCATTTTACCACCTTGTATAGTTCTTTTTCGTCAATATTTAGAGCTATAGCTATCCTTATAATCATTGATAAGCTAGGCTCTTTTTCACCTTTCTCTATGTAATTAAGATGAGATTTTGAAATGCCAGTTTTTTTGGCTAAATCTCCTAAACTGAGATTTTTTTGCTCTCTTATTTCTTTTAGTTTTATTATTATATACATATAACCACCATCTATAGTATCTCTTGCTTTTAAAATAACATACATAATATCCACTATGGTGGAAATGGTATAATTTAATAAAAAAGCTTTGGGGATTTTTTATAATTTTTGTTGGAATTTTTTCATGACTTTAATTTTTTTCTTTTTTGAATAAAATACATAGAATAAAATTTTATTGAGTGAATTTATCATACTATAACTTTTGTAAATTTTCAAGAAAATTCGTTCGTCAAAATTCGATGTTTTATGACTTCATATGTAAAAAAGACCAATTATAAATTACTTTATAATTAGTCCTTTTTTGTTACAACCTACTTTTTATTTAATTTCCGTTCCGCCCCATTCAACTGCCACAAATCCTGTTCTATTTGGTGTCTGTAATTTTTGCTCTTGAACATCAATAGGATTTTCTAATTTTTTAAATGTCATTAACACTCTTATTACTGAATCTGGACTTGGATTTATTTCTAATGGCATATTTTTATTTATTTCATCCATAGTTGCAAATCTTATATAATTATATTTATTTTTTTCCAATTTTGGTAACCAATAAACAATAAACTCTTCTGATTCTCTTTCAGTTAAGCCCAATATAGCAAGTTTCTCTTCTAAAAATTGTGCTGTATCCTCGCTCTTTACTATAAATCCATCCTGCTGTACTTTAAAATTGCTTACATTTTCACTTTCATAATATAGTGCATACAAATTTCTATTGCTTTTTAAATCAACTAAATCACCATTAGGTTTAGCAAGTACATTCCATCCATCTACATATTTTGGATAAGAACATGTTATTTTATTTGAGTATTCCAAATTAACAGAAACTTTTGCTTCTTCCTTTGGATATAAGTATATTATTGGTTTATCACAAACATCACAACCGTCGTAAAGACTGCGATTATAATTGTTCCTTGCACTTTTCAGTCTTTGATAAAATATTATTCCAATTGCTGTTATTAATAATAAAACAATAATAATTATAAGAGCTATTTTTATTTTATTACTATTTTTATTTTTTGTTTTTTCTTCTAATTTTTTTTCCATTTAATCATCCCTTCTTTTGTTATTACATATAACATCTGATAGAACCGTTATATGTTTTTGATTAATTACATTATATATTACCTTTATATTTTATTCAACAAATTTACTAAAATTATGTTTCAAATAAAATTTAAGGTTAATACAGATATATTAATGTAAAAAAATAAAAGTAGATTTTAGCACCTACTTTCATTTTTTTAAGTAAATCCATTGAATAAAACATAAAAATAATATATAATAGTAAAGTACACTAACTATGGGGGTGTAACGGTTTCGACAGTAGTTTAGAAATATAAATAGCGAGTAGTGGATGGTTGCTTTGGCCACTATAAAAAAGCAAAATTAAATATAAACGCTGATAACGAAGAATTAGCATTCGCTGCCTAATTGCAGTGACGTCTTGTCTATAATACCCACGGTATAGAATAAGGCGACGAATTAGTGGGAAACGAAACTATTTTTTGCTAGAAAAATAGCGGGATTTTTATAGCTACTTTAAAAATGAGTTTGTTTGTTAACTTATTTTTAGAGGAATAAATAATAACAAACTGCACTCGGAGAAGTTTATATGGAAGAGCTATTGGACAGGAGTTCGATTCTCCTCACCTCCACCACAGCTATCCCCTGTAATATATTTAATTTATAACATAACGATAAAAAGATGTCAGAATTAGACATCTTTCATTGTTTTATATACATCTAATATAGATAATATATATATTTTCCTTATTACATTCATATTGCTTTCTATTACCTCAAATTCTTCTTTACTAAATAACTCCTTATTTTCTTTAATTCTTTCGTTAATAAATTTTTCCATTTTGATTCCTCCCTTGACAACATTCTACATTTTTATATAGAAAAAAGTGCATTTTATATATAAAACATCTTATTTCATATATAAAACACACTTTATTTGCAGAAAATGGGAATAGCGTTTTTAAGTATTAAAACTCTGTATCTAAATAATAGTAAGGGTTTCAGTTACGAACAAATCTTTGATATCTTTTCCCAACGCATCCGCAATAAGAACAGCTTCGTGTAACAAAATTTCATCTGCTGGTAATTCTTGTATTGTTTTTAAATAGTGTCTTTCTATTCCAGTTTTTCTTTCCAATTCTCTTAAACTTATTCCGGATTCTTGTATTGCCTCTTTAATTCTCATCTCAATATTAATTCCACAATTCATTTTCTTACTTCATACAGCTCCTTTTCATCAATATTTAGTGCTACTGCAATTCTTATTAAAATAGAAATTCCTGGCTCTCTTTCCCCATTTTCTATATACCTTAAATGGGATTCAGATATTCCAGTTTTATTTGCTAATTGCCTTATACTTATATTATATTTTTTTCGAACTTCCTTTAATTTAATAATTACCTGCATAATACCACCATTTTTTATATTTAACATATATTTTCACCACTATGGTGGTTTTTATGCAGAAAATAAATTTGACACTACAATACATTTTAACAATAATATGTATACAACAGTAAAAGAGACTAACTTGCGTTAATCTCTTTCATTTTTGCATTTATTAATTTGTCCAGCTTTTTACTTTGTTTTAGTATTATGCTATATTCTTTATCTTCTGTAATTAATTTTTCTAGTCTTGCACGGTTGCGGATTATTAGCAAGTCTATACTCATTTAATCACCTCTATTAATTATAGCACATTATGTTAATTATTTGTGTCGAAATTTGTCGAACACTTTATTTTTTACATTTTTCGACTTTCTATTGATTTTATTTATAAAACTCTATATAATCTTTTTAAATTATTTTTTACGGAGGATAAATATGAATTATCTAACAAAAATCGTTGACAATACAATAGAATTTTTTAAATATATTCTAAAAAAAATAATATGTATAGTTTTTGTACTTGGAACAGTTGCGGCCATTATATTCTTATTATTGCATTTTTCAAATATTGAAAATCCAAATGAAGTTGAAAGTCAGCAAATATATATAAAAAATATTTCTTTAGATAACTGGGGAACAATTATAACTATTGCTGGTCTTTTAATTACCGCAATATGGTCGATGTATCAATATACGAAGAGTCGAGCTATCAGGCAGCAAGAAAAGGCTTCTGAAATAGCACAAATATTTTCCAATAATTTAATTGAAAAAACAGGATTAATATCCGATGTTTTAATGCAAAATAGAGAAATTCAAAAAATGGTACATAAAATAAATAACTCTGGAAAATTGAGTCAATTTACAACCTTAGAAATTCAGAATATCCTTAATGATACTAAATGTTTTGATAAATTCAATAAAATAATAAAATCCAAAAGGACACAATCTAGGTACAATGATCTGCTTTCTACTCGATACAATGAAAGTGAAAAATCAAATTTTAACAGTTATTTTCCTTTGCTGGTTGAAAATACATTAAACCAACTTGAAGCTATATGTATAAATATTAGTAGTGAAGCTGCTGGCTCACAATTTATATATGATTCATTGCATCAAACATTTTTATACACAGTTGAAGTTCTATCAATAAAAATTTCCAGTAATAATAATAACAATGTCGACAAATATTATACAAATATAATAGATGTTTATAATATGTGGAATATTCAAAAAGAAAAGGATATAAAAAAATTGAAAAAAACTCAGAAAAAAATTGATAGATTAAGTAATAAAGCTGATAAAGAAATAAATAAATTATTGAATAAAAAAAAAGGAAAAACAGTCTAATTTTTAGACTGTTCATTTTTTTTATCATCTTTATTTACTATTTTTTCATATTCTTTAAACCACTCTTGGTACATAATTATTCCCCCTTTGTATATTTTATTAATATACATATTCATTAGTTCAATATTAATGATTAAAAATAATTAATTTAAGGTACATCATCTAACCAATCTATATACATAATACCTCCTTAATAATTATATTTTTTTTAGTATACTAATTATATATATAAAAATTATAAATTGCAATATGAGTTTTTCATTTTTTTATATTTGTAAACTCAAAAATTTATTAAAAACTAAAAAAAAACGACCTTTCACAATCAATTTTAAGCCGTTTTTATATTTTAGTAATATAGTTTTATAGCTTAATTTTATAAGTTTTTTTAGAGTTTTTGAAATTTTTTTATTTTCTTTTTGAAAAAGTGCTTGACATTTTACCGTAACGGTATTATAATGAATTTAACAAAAAAACGAAGGAGGAATAAAAAATGGATTTAACAAAATTAAGTATAGAGGAATTAAATAAACTTATAGAGGATGCTAAAGCAGAACTAGAGAACAGAAAAGAAGAGAAAATAATATATATTACAGAATTTAGAAGAGGAAACAGTGGATATAAAAGATGGGCAAAAGAAATAACATCTATAGACTTAACAAAAACAGATTGCTATGCTTTCTCTGGAAATTGGTTAAGTAAAGAAGATGAAACAGAAAATATGGTTTCTAAAGGATCTTATGTATTAGAATATATTGGAACAAAAGAAAATCAATTTTGCTTATACAAAGCTTTAGACAACAATAACAAAGAGCTTGTTTTAAAAGGTGATAAAAAAAATCTTATAAGTTTTATAATAGAAGCTAGTAAAATTGTTAAGTAAGGAGATTTTATGGAAGAAACAAGAAAATTAAAAATAATAAAAAATAAAGATGGACATGGAACTATGGGCTATAAAATAGCCCTTCCATCTAAATGGATAGAAATTATGGGGTTAGACAAAACTGATTATGCAACATTAATATTTAAAGATAATAGTATAACTATAAAAAATAAGGAGGAAAAAAATATGAAATTAGTAAAAGGAAATTTAGGATTTTATGAATTTGGAGAATATGTAAGAAATTTCGAAGAAAAAATATTAAATACAGACGGAGTTGTAAACCTTTTGATGAGTGATATGGATGAAGAAATTCCTTTTTCTGGTGGTGTCTTTAGGCGCGAATATTGTGGAAAAGGTAAGCGCGGTGGAACAAAGATAAAAAAAGATTTGCTATATACAAAAACTCCAGATAATATATATGAAATTTATGAATATGAGGATTAATATAAAAAAATAAGAGGAAGAAAACTCCTCTTATTTTTTTATTTATACACCATGTGTTAAAGTTAAACCAATTTTTTTAATAAATTTTAAACTAATAATAGTTTAGAAAATATTATTTTAATTTTAAAATTCATTAAAATACATTACATGTTATAGTTAAACAATGAGGTAGATTTATTTAATAAAATCTACGGAATTGTTTGGAATAAAATTATAATATACTATGTTTATATTCTTGTCAATATTTTTAGCAAAATAATTTTGAAAATGTATTTTTACCACAAATTCCATCTACAATAAGGCTATTAGCTTTTTGGTAATTTTTTATAGCATTTTCTGTATTAGTACCAAAAATTCCATCTACAGCTATATTATATCCTTTGCAATATAATATAGCCTGTAAAATATATGTAATATTTCCACTTGCACCTTTTTTTACTGTAACACATGCATTTTTAGTAAGATTCCCAAATATTCCATCTACATTTAACTTTTTGTTATATTGCTTATTTAGTTCTTCTTGTAATCCAATTATTAGTGCCTTTTTAGTTTTTCTTCCATAAATATTGTCTACTGCTATGCTTAATCTATATCTTGCATTTATAGTACTTTGTATTTTAGCAATAGTACCTATATTTTCGCTTTTATTTTCTTCTTGTATAATTTGCTTGTTATCACTTTCTACTAATCTATTTTTAAAATCTAGCCATTTAGCGGTACTTTTTACAAATGGTTCTGGACATATCTTATTTGTTACATCGTAATGTCTTATTACATTTTCTACGGGTATATTATATTTTGCCATTAGGCCTTTTACTAAATCTACAGTATTAGCAATTGTTTTTTCAGAAATGTCTAAAGATCCATTGTTATTATAGCAACACATTTCTATTCCTATAGAATTAGAATTTATACATTTTCTATAATAGGAACCGCCATCTCCTTGTTTTAGTTTATCTCCACAATGCCAAGCCCTATCGCTATCTTTTACAACTCTATATATTTCGTTATCATCCACGAAATAGTTTGCACTTGCATTTCTATTTACATTTTTAAAATATACAGAATTGTTATATGCTGTACTTATTGCTCCTACATAATGTATAACTATATACTTGTTTATTTTATTAGACATTTTATTAAAATTTATATTTGTTAGGTTTTCTTTTATTTCCATTTAAAACACCTCTATTTATTAATTACTTTGTTAGATAATAGGTATGTTCCTATTACACCTTGTAGCACCGCTATTATCTGTATTATCTGTGTGGCATATGGTATTGTTATATCATCTACACCATTAATACCTGCTACTAGAGCACCTATTATTGCTAGTACATTTGTTGTATATTTTGCTATTTTTTTAATCTTTTCCATATTTTTCCCTGCCTTTCATAACTTTTTCCCATTTTGCATGTATGTAACTGTTTCCATGCAGATCCTTTGTGTAATGGTCGTATAGCTCATAAGCCCTTTCTATCTGGCACTCATCTTTTTTTTCGCCATTCTCTATATCTGCCAAAAAGTCTACTAAATAATTTCTCGCTTGAGACAAATCGAGCCCATCAATTTTGCTATTGATAGGCTCAAACATCTTTTTTAATATTTTATGCATAGCTAATAATATTGTTGACACTGCAGTTATAAAGCTAGCTATAAGTATTATAGTATTTGCTATATTATTCATTATTCAGCCTCGCTTTCTGCAACTTCTTCTGTTAGCTCTGTATCTTCTACTACTGCGTAAACTTCTTCTACTTTTAGTGTTAAATTGCTGTATTCTTCATCTGTTATTTTAGACATTGCATAAAATACATTTAATTTGTTCTCTATGTTTTCTTTGTTTGCATAGTATTTCTTTACAATTAATTTTTCTAATAATGTTGCTATATTCATTCTACTCCACCTCACTTTCTAAATCTGTTTGCATATTATCTAATAATAATGCACTTGTTTCTGTTGTACTTAATAATGCTTCTATGTTATCTAATCTTGCGTTTTGCTGTTCTGCTTGTTTTTCTAGTAGTTTCTTTGCATCTTGCACATATTCTATTTCTATCTCTGTGTTACCTAGGTTTGTTTCTGCCCAAATGTTATTTATGCCTTCAAAAGTTTTTGGTAGTTCGGTAAGTTGTCCTAAATCAATTAATTCTGGTGTTGCTAATACATAATATACTTCTGTATCTTTAATAATGGTCTTGAATTTATCTATTGTGTCTACTTGTAATTTAATTGGTATTCGGATATAAGTTGCTCCTGTGTCTGAAATTGAAATTCTATTATCCAAATTATAAAGAAATTTATTGGATTTTGTTTCAAAATATTTTTTAGGATATAAATTAGGTATAACACATGTAAATTCATTGTAGCTGTCTGTTGTAGAATTTATTATAAAATTTTCATCTCCAGTAAAAATATATTTATTAACATTTTTTTGTAATACAACATTTCCACTTCTATCTATTAGTAATTTGTCTTTTATTGTGCTAGATATTGCACATAGTTTGTTGCCTTTTAAATCTATGTTTACTGTTTTTTCTATATATTTCTCAAATGGCAGGTTCTTTTGCCTTGTAAGTTTAAAATTTGAAGTCACTGTTCTTTCTTCTTCTCCCCAGTTTGTTAAACTTCCGCCTATTATTCTTATTACATATTTTTTAAATAAACTTTTATTTACTTTAAAACTTGCACAACTTTTTTGAGGACCTATATATGTTCTACTTCCATCTCCTTTTACGGCTTGTATTTCTGTATAAAAATAACGATTATAATTACTTTGATCTAAATAATAAGTTTCTCCATCTTTCAAGATGTCAACTATATTTTTCGATTGAATAACCGAAAAATAAGAATATTTTGGTTTTCCGGAAATAGTTATATTTCCATTTGCTTCAAGTTTTATAGTTATTCCAGAAGTAGTACTTGGGGTACTTAGAATTTTTGTATAATCTAATAAATTACTTCCCGTACATTGTAATTTCACGCTTTCAACCTGTTCGATTTCTTGCTGATAGTCTGGGTTTGGAGATGCAATAGCTCCTGTGTAAGGCTCATATTCTGTTGCTTGTGAACCTTTTATTATCATCGGTTTAAATACTAAATTATTAACACTGTTGCCATCAAAAATTACAATTCTTATATTCCTTTGACCGCCAATGTTTATGCCAATGCCATTTCCTATATCATTCGATAGCCCGGTTTGACCAAAAGCGTCTAATTTATAAGAATTAATTCCACCATTATTAGGACATCCATTTAAAATATATGTTTCTCCATTTTGAAAGTCAAAACTATTTAAAATTAAAATTGAATTTCCATTTGCAGTACCATTTACGGTTACTGTTTTATCTTTATTAATAGTAAATGTAATACCATTTATCGTTTGTGAAGTTACAACAACTTCTAATAAATTCTTTCCACTAGTAGTCTCTTGCTTATACATTCCATTAACTCCTGTATTAATAACCCTACAAGGCTTTGCATCTTCTATGTATAGCTCATTTCCACTTATTTTCTCTGTATCTAGTGCATTAAACAAATCGTCTGTTTCTTCTTCTAAATCTGCTATTCTACTAGTTAAAGTTTCTACATGTTCATCGTAGTCGGCAATTGCTGTATCTTTAGCAATATTTATATCTTCTATTGCTCCATTTTTTGCTGTTTCTATTTCTTCCTTACTTTCTGCTACAACTGCATTTTTAAATTCTGTTTTTTCTTCTTCTGTAAAATAGTCTGTTCCTTTTATAGGCTTATCTCCCTTATCTCCTTTGTCCCCTTTTTCGCCTTGGATTCCTTGCTCCCCTTTGTCTCCTTTTGCTCCTGTATCACCTTTATCACCAGTATCGCCTTTTTCGCCTTTTTCGCCTGTGTCTCCACCTTTAGCTAGCAACTGCCAATAGTCCGTATTTGTTGGAACTATTCCTGTGCAACCATCTTCGCTTATACACATATAACTTGCTCCATTATATGTAACAACATCTAACCACTCATAAGCTTGCTCATTTTTATAATCTTTTCGTGGTGTTATTGCTACTTTTCCTATGTCTGTTATTTCAGTTTCCATTTACTATTCTTACCCCCAATCTTCCTCTTTTTTTGTTAAGTGTAAAACTTGTATTTCCTAATTTTTTAGTTGTTATTATTTGTAAATGCATATTTTCCTTATTTATCTTAAAATTTGCAAATTGTATTGCTGTTGCCATATTCTTTACACCTTCAGCTATATCGTTCAGCTCTGCTGTCTTTTCTTCTGCTAAATATTTGTAATCCTCATTTAAATTTTTTATTTCTGCAATCGCATTTTTTGTCTCTTCTGCTCTGGTTTCTTCTGCTTGTGCTCTTTTCTCTTCATTTTCTGCTCTTTCTGTCTCGTTTTTTGTTCTGTCCTCTTCTGCGCTCTTTCTGTTTTTTTCTGCTTCAATTCTGCCGTTTTCATTTGTAATTCTGTCGGATTCATTTTTTATTCGTGTTTTTTCTTTTTCCATTCTTTCTTGCTCTGCTTCTTGTCGTTCTTCTTCTTTCTGTAGTCTATCTTTCTCGGATTCATTTCGTGTTTTTTCAAAATTAGTTCTATTTGTTTCAGCTTCTTGTCGCTCTTCTTCCTTCGCAGAAATTGTTTGCTCTAATTCGTGCATTTGTGCTATTGCAGAATTTGCTATATCTATCCATTCAGCATATTCTTCTGGGATTGTTTCTGTTGCATCTATAGCTTCGTAGACTTGCATTTCAAAAATTTTGGATTTAAAAACTTCTTCATTAGCAGTTGTTATATGCAATTGCATTTTTATTGGCTTTGCTACATCTAATAAGCTATTTTTTACATTAAAAATGTAGCTTTCTTCTTGCCTTTCAAGATTTATAAAATATTTTTCTGTTTTATTTTCTTTGTTATATTTTTGTATTTCTAATATTGCCTCGCCTGAAATAAAAGCAGATAGCTTAAATACTATCTGCTCTATTTCATGCTCTCCAGCAATACCAAGAAAATTATGCTCTCTAGATTTTATATTTCTTGTTTTTGTATCAATATAGATATTATTTTGCATTTTACAACACTCCTCTTATAAATATTTATAAAATAAAGTTTTAAAATGTACTGTTCTAATAAAATTGCTTGTTTCCAGGTTAATTTCTATTTTTAATCTATTGTCGGAATTGTTTAAAGACACAGATATATTCTCGTTACTATCTACACTTTTATACTCTTTAGTTGCCTCGTCAGTAACTCCGGGGATTGAAATACAATACATACAAGATACTATTATGCAATTGCTTATCTTGTATCCTTCTGGAAGATCTTCGCTTTTAATAGTGCTTACTGTGTTTGCAGATATTTTTGTTGTATATTCCATATATTTAAATTTAGTTAAGTTCGTTTCTATTTCTACATCATTTGTTCCGTCAAACAAAGTACTTCCTTCTATATCTCCGATTAAATGTAATTTTTCTTGCTGTCTCAATTTTTTTAGCTGCATCTGCAGTTCCGTCTTTTAATAGAAATGCACTTCCATCTTCAATATTTTCAAGCTTTTTTTTCATTTTATTGAATAAATCTGCATAGGCTTGTTGCCATTGCATAAATAACGTACTTGTATCAACTTGCTGAATTAACGAAGTAATCCACAAACATTCGTTAGAGCCTCTTAAATCTGTAATTGCTAACTGTTCAATCTTATTTACTCCTGCAGAAACATAAATGTTAGCAATTCTCATTTCAACAATATCATCGTCATTTGCTAATTCTGGTGGAACAGGATTACTACTTGCAGTTCCTTCTCTATATATAATATTTGCAACTCTGCCACTTTCTTTTTTATCAACTTGCAAAATTATGCTGTCTCTTCGTGGTACTATCCCTGAATTATTAGATACTGTTATTATTATATCACTTGGGTTTTCAATCCATTTTTTTGCAAGCATAGCTTCCCCTTTTTTTACTGTTATATTCATTCCATTATCTGTGGCTACGACTTGAAAATCTGTACTCGGTGTACCTGCTTTAGTTGCAAAGATTCCTTCACTTATTAGTCTGTGATATGGTTTATTCATATCCTCTGCACTATATAACCTATCTTGATTAATCGAATTGTAAAAACCACTTTTTATATTAAATTTTTGCTCTGCCATTTATTTTTTCCTCCATATATTCAAATTTTGGCTCTATACTTTTGCCATTATCGTCAAATGTTTCGATTACTTCTATTATTCTTGCTTTTACAGAAACCTCATATTCGTTTTTTACAGTAACAACATCTCCTAAAAAATAATCTTTTTTAAATTTAAATGTTGTATCCGCTTCTATGCTACCTTCAAAACTTTTAGTAATTCCATATTCCGCTAACTTCTCATATCCACGTGTCATTAAATATATTGTATATACTACATCTCTTAATGTAACATCATCCTCATCTTGCATTTCGTTGCTTTTTAGATTTGCTATTACTACATTCTTTATTCTATAATATTTAATATCATTTATTGTTATAATTGTACCGTTTTTATATAAATTCTCAAGTTTAGATAGTTGTGTATCGTCGTGTATTATAATATCGATATATTCCATTTTATAAACATAATTCCCGTTTTCCGTAGTTATATAGCCTTGCCCTCCATCACTTTTTAACGGATATAATTCTATTAACTCACTCCATTTTACAGTTTTAGAAATATCTTTAGCATCTACATATAACTCATATCTATCCATGCCTTCTGCATATCCACTTGTGTCTCTTATACGTTCAGATCCTTCTCCTTCTCCACACACTAGTGCTACATTTTGGACATTCTCTGCATCTTCTATATATTTGCTAGAATTAATGTTTTCATATTCCGGAGCAAAAAATACAGAATCTGAACGATCAGTTCCTTTATACAACATAAAATAAAAAATGTTATCTATCATAATTACTTTGTATCCCCAACCATACTTTTGGCACTTCTCGCGAATTAACTCTCCTAAATTTGTATAAGAATTTTGTTCCTGTGCTACATCTGTTAAATTAGCAGTTTGCCCTAATCTAAAAATAATAGTTCCATCTTCGCTCTTAAATTGTCTTTCTTTCGTTGCACTAGCTCCTAATGCATTTTCTACATTCTTTCGTATGTATTGCTCTACGTTGCCATTTACAGAACTAGTCCCCCAAATAATTCTCTGATTAAGAAAATTAGTTACACTTTTCCCTGTAGCAATTATGTAATTACCATTTTCTGTATCAGTATCAAGCTCTATTTTTTTTATTTGACAAACCATTTCGTCATCTTGTCTATACAAGTAATAATTTTCTTTTAATAAATTAAAATTTTCTGTTGTCGCTTCTACGTATAACTCACAATCTCCATCTTCTTTATATCTATTTGCCCAAATTAAAGAGCTGTATGTATCTATAATACCTATTAAATTTAAATTTTTATCTAATACATATACATCTACCATTTTTTAAACTCCTCCATATAGTAAATAATGTTTAAATTTAATGTCCACTTTACTATCTCCATCACCTTCATCTACAATATAACTAAAAAAATTATCTCCTGTATCTAGCTGTAAAAAAACAGAGCCTTTTTGTAATGTATTAAATATATTATAATTAATCCCATCTCGAATTAAATTTATTGACTTATTTCCTCGATTTGTATTTATTATTACCTTATCGTTTTCTTTAAAATCATACTTCAGTTCAATTTTTTCTCCTGCTTCCGTATTCTTTATAACTATTTTATTTACAACTCCTAGAAAATCAATTTGAACTATCATTCCAGTGGAATCTTCAGAATCATTTATTATATTAGTTATTTTTTCTTTATCTATTTCAGAAAATGCAATTGGATAATCATTTTCTATGGTGAAAGGAAATGCAAATTTAGAAATTGTTTTAGAAATACTTTCCTCTAGATTTTTAACACTTCTAAAATATGGATTTGGACATATTATAGATATTTGCATTGTTTCATTGTTAGTAAATGGAGTAATTTCTACTGTTTCAGTATATCCTTCTATATATACATCTCTATTTTTATTTTTATAAAAAAATGTACATAAATATTTTGGCTTAAAAAATCTATATAACTCAATTCGATTGTTTTCAATTTCACCTTTTAATTTTAATGTTATAACAATGTTTCGTTCTTGTAGTTTAGCAGAATTAAATTTGGAACCATCTAATCCTGCCATAGTTGCTCTATTAACCTGAGCACTAGAAGGATTTAATCCTTCAATACTCAAAACCTGATATTTTTCTTCATTTTGGGTTAAACGTAATACATTTCCTTTATAATTTTTTATTTTCGCAACATACATTCTTTTTACACCTCCTCGGACTTGCATTATTCCTGTTTTAACTTTATTAGGTTTCTTGTCTGTCTATAAATTTCTAATCGTGTTAGTGGCTTTGGAGAATTTATTACCTGTGTAAAATTGTTTGTTTTTTGAGTTATCGAATTGCCTAACCCATTTATATTACTTGTATTATCCAATGAATTTATCATATCTTCAGCAACTTTCTTTATCCACTTCTTATTGTTATGTAATGGAACTACAGCTTCGTCTCCTTTTCCTTCTAATAAATATGGATGTCCTTTTTTTACAACAGTTCCTTGTGCTAACTCAGGAATTTGTGGAATACTAATTCTACTATTTAATCCGCTAAATGGTTGTGCTCCAGCAATATTTATTTTCTGTATTTTTTCTAGCATATCATTAATTTTATTAAATGGAAATGCTATTGCTTTATTGATTCCACGAATAATTGCATTTACAATATTTTTAAAATTTTCTACAATTCCTTCTTTTAAGCCATCAAAAATCTTTCCACCTACACTAAATACAGCTTTTACATTATTCCATGCATCAGAAAAAATTTTTCCAAAAAACGAACTTACCCTTGAAAAGATTCCCTTTATTCCTTCCCACGCATTTGCTGCTCCACTTTTTAATGCATTCCACATTGGTTCAAAAAAATTCTTAACTGGTTGTATTACATTTTCGTTAAACCAGCCAGATACAACTTGCCATATTGTAACTATATTATTCCATGCAATTTTAGCTTGCTCTGATATAAAATTCCAGACTCCTTCGAAAAAGCTTTTAATTGGTTGTATTACATTTTCGTTAAACCAGCCAGATACAACTTGCCATATTGTAACTATATTATTCCATGCAATTTTAGCTTGCTCTGATATAAAATTCCAGACTCCTTCGAAAAAGCTTTTAATTGGTTGTATTACGTGTTCATTAAACCAATTTCCTGCAATAGACCAAACAATACAAATCAGATTCCAACAACCAACAGCAAGTTCCTTAATAACATTAAAAACACTTGTAAAAAAATCTACCCATGGTTGCACAAATTTCTTTATTGGTTGCACCACATTTTCATTAAACCAGTTTGCAATTGTCCCTAATGCTAACTTAATATTATTCCATGTTGTAACTACTTTGTTAACTACATATGTCATTATCATTTCATTAAATTTCTGAATTGGTTGTATTATATGCTCGTTAAACCATCCCGCTACGGTTGTCCATATTTTTTTTGTTGTCTCCCAAGCAACTTTAAACAATGTAGTTATTACATTCCAAGCAAATTGCACTCTACTTTTAATTTCTTCCCATAATCCAATCCAAAAATTTCGGAATCCTTCCGATTTATTCCATAAAACAACAAAAGCACCAACTAGTGCCGCAATAAGTGTTATTATAATTCCTATTGGATTTGCATTTAATGCCACATTTAAAAGCCATTGTGCCGCTGCTTGTGCTTTAGTTGCTAATTCCCAGGATTTTACAGCTTGTATAATTTTCCCTAATTCTGTTACCACTTTAACAATTTTTGCTAATGCGAATGCTGCCAACATCGCTTCTATTGCAGTTATTACAGTGTCTTTATTTTCTATAATCCACTTAAATATATCTACACCCTTTCCCATAGCTTTTCCTATTTGCTGTCCAACTTCATTCAAATTTATAGTAGATAAACTTTTCATAGCTGGCAAAACTTCATTTGCAATCGGCTCTGATATAGATGTTATAATCGTTCTTTTTAAGCTCTCAATAGAATTTTCAGTATCAGTATATCGTACGTCTTTTATACCTTCCATTGTGCCTTTCACATTATTAAAGACATCTCCTGTTGTCGTTAAAGATTTTACAACTTTTAAGTTGGCATCTTCTCCCATTGTCCCAAAAGCGGTTGCAGCCATTGTCAATGCTTTTTGCTCATTTTTGCAATTACTTATATCTCCAACAATAGAATTGATTACATCTTTCATTGTACCCTTTCCGCTTCTCCCAATTAGAAAAAGCTTTTTTAGTACTAGAGCTAAATAGACTTAGGTTTTCTTTTATAGTTCCATCCCCAAGTCTATTTTTTATTTCATTTATGCTGTCATTTACCTTGTCTAAGTTATAAGCACCGCTCTGAGAGCCATTAGCCAGCAATTGAAAATATTCTGTAGCTGTATATCCAGCTTGTTTAAAATTTCCTGCATATTCTGCAACATTATCTCCTAGTTCGCTTGTATAATCTAATCCTAGCTGACTTCCTTTAGCAAATAAATCAAATGCCGTTGTAGAATCTATTCCAAAGTGATTCATTAAATTCGAAACACCTCTGACAGTTTCTTTAAAATCAGATCCAAATACTTCTTCTAAATTCATAGCATTTTCAACTAAATCTTTTATTTTACTTGGATCTGTTTCTCTTGTTACTTGCTTAACATATGCCATTTTATCTGCAATGTCAGATAAATTTTCACCATAATTTTTTTTATACAAATCAAGCATTTGCTCATTAAATTTTTTTACACTCTCTTCACTTAATCCAGTTTCGTTTGTAAATTTTTTAGAAGCTGAACTCATACTTTGTGCCACGTTAAATGCTTCTGTTACAATATCTTTCAATCCAGATACTACTTTTTTTATTCCATCTGCACACAAATTAGCTAATGTTCCATTCAGAATTGTAAAACCTTTGCCAGCATCATCACTATTTTTCTTTGTTCCTTCAAATTTTTTGTTTAAATCTTCTGTGTCCTTTTTTACTTCTGTTGTTTCATTTTCTAATTTATTTAATTCAGCACTATAATTTCTTATTTCCTTTTCTGTTTTATTTACTGTAGCTTGCTGATTAAGTATTATAATTCTTAATTTATCTGCTGCATTTTGATTAGCTATCTGCTCTTTCTCTATGTTCATTAATGCATTTGCATATTTTTTATATTCTTCAGATGTTTTCGCTACTCCTTGGTTGGCTAATTGTGCCAATTTTGCTTTTAATTCATCTGCTTTTTTACCATTTTCATTTTCTGCTTTTTCCACTTGTTCTAATTGTTTTTTGTAATTAGTCAATTTGTTATTTTCTTCTGTTAATACAGTTTTTAATTGTTGTAATTTTGCAGTTAAACCATTGCTGGATTTTTGCCAATCATCCATTCCTGCAGATGCTGCTTTAAATTGTGCATTTGCTAATTTTATATTTTTATTTGCCTCTGTTATTCCTTTTTTTAAATCGGATATATCTACTTTATATCGTGTTGTTATGTCTTCACCTTTTGGCAATTTCTACACCTCCCCGCAGTTCTTTACTGGCACATAGCATCTTGTTTTATTTCCTACTTTTTCTATGTGTGTATTTTCTTTTTTATTGGCATTGTAGTTAGTTAATCTTCGAACTAAAGTAAAAACTTCATTAAACTTATACCTTCTAATTGCAAGTGGTGTTAATGCTGGAAAACGATCAGAAATGCTTAGTTGTAATTCAAATAAAACGTCATAGAGGGAAGCTTTATTATTGCTTCCCTCTTTTAGTTTTTTCCGTCTTTTCCTTTTGTTATCTCCATTATGCTATAACGAATTATTTGTGTTAATACTTTTACTATTTCAGAAACTCTTGTATTTTTTAAATCTTCATCTGTTAAATCTTCAAAAACATCTTTTAATAAAGATTTAATTGTATCCATTCCACCAATACAAGCTTGTCCTACTAATTTAATTATTTCTGCATCAGATCCAGTTTTTATTTTATCTAAATCTATAAGTCCTAAGAAGTCTTCAACAGTTCCAAACATAAGATCATATGTGTCACTTTCGTAAGTTTTAATAATTTCTCTTTTCTTATATATATTTAATTTTAAATTCATTTTTATTTTCCCCCTGTCATATATTAAAATGGGTAATATAACTACGACAGAGCTTAGTTATAAACGTAATATTCCGCTGTCCCCATTGTTTATTTATAAAATTAAGCAGATGCTTTTAAATCATCTGGTGTTGTTACTTTATCAAAAAATGTATCTAGGTTTGCTTTTCCATCATTGTCAACGCTTAAATACTTACAATTTCCACCTTTTTGGTATTTTGTTGCAGTATGTATAGATGTATATGTATATTCCATATTTGTCGCATCTGTTCCATCATTTTTTGTTGTATGTGTTTTTCCTCCTCCGGAAAATTTACCTTTGTAAATCCAATTATATTCTTCACTTCCGTTTATTTTATCTGCAATAAAACCTAGTGCAAAATACTTTTTAACTTTTTTACTTCCAATTAATGCTCCTGTTTGCTCATCATATGTTGTTCCTTCTATCAAAGCTCTTGTTTTTTTTGCAGGAATAGATACTGTTAATGTATATGTATCATCTCCTTCGGAATCAACTACAATTGCAGACATATCATCATAATAATGTGTTTCATTAGATTCATTTACTTCTCCAGAAATTTCTTGTACTCCAGATAAAGGTTGTACTTCTCCGTAAGTTTCTTTTGTTGTCCCTTCTTCATCTACAGTTTCTGTCAATTCAGCTATTACTAGGTTTCTTACACCTCTATACTCTTCAAATTTTAACATTTTAAATACCTCCTTCAATCATTTGGACATTTATTCCACGTCCAGTATGTGTTGGCTCATCACTTGCTACGTCGTAGCCTTTGCCATTAGCTATAAACTTATTTTCTCTTAATATTTTTTTTATTTTAATCAAAACAGAATTTACTTCTTCTGGATCCACAGAATAAACATTTACATCAAAATCCCATAAACACGAATGTTCATCATTGTCATAAAAGCTCTCTCCCTCTGAAGAATTATTCCAAAATGTTATAAATGTATCGGGGTATTGGTCCTCTTCTGCTAATGTTCCTTGTTTTATTACTGGTAGTTTTAAATTTTCTAATGTTTCTACTAATAAATCTTCCATTTTATCCTCCCAATCTTCGCAACTCAGTATAAAAATTTTCTTCTTGCTTTGCTTTAACTTCTTCAATAGTCTTTTTGCCCCAAAATGCATTATACATTTTTTGATTTTTCATTCTTCTTGGAGTTCCATATATCATAAATATAGAGGCTATTCCTCCTTTACTTATACTAAATCCAGTTTTTACACTTGCTAAAGTTCCTTCCCACTCAATTTTTGCATCTTTATATAAAGAATTTAATGTATCTCCTTGTGAAAATTTTCCTTTTGCAGGTAAATTAGCTTTTTGAACAGCCTCTTCCGCTTTTTTAGTTATTAATTTATGACTTTCTATTAAAGATTTCTCAGCAATTTTTTTTATATTTGCATTTACTTTTGCTAATTTATCTATAACATCTTCAAATCCTTCAAATTCCAATTTACATTTGTTTGACATATTAAACACCACCTGTTACTCTTCGTACTTTAAATTTTAAAAATTGATGTCTTCTGTTAATATCTTCTGGTTCACCTAAAATGTCATATACTTCTTCTGTTTCTAATGCTATTCGACATTTACTTCTTATATCTGGTCTATACCAAGTTTCAACTATTGCTGTATCTTCTATTGCATATACTCCATTTACATTTTTTTCTGTACCACCATACGTTTTAAAACTGCCAAAAAAAATATTATTTTTATTTGATATTGCTTGTTGTACCGTTGGGTATATTTTTTTTAATACACCAGATTTACTTTGACTTGTTGGAATTAATAAAATTAATGGAATCGGATTGTCCAAATTTGGCTTATACTCACTCATTTATAGCTCCTTTTCCGCTAGTTGTGTCGCTCTTTGCCAAAAATACGGTGAAAGTCCTGTATTGCCAGCACCATATCCCCATAAATCCGTAACTCCACGTGCTATAACGCCAATAGCTTCCTCAGAATTTACTATAATTTCATTAACTCCACCATCAATTAAAAATTGTTTTACTTCATCTATGTAAGATTGAATTATCTCATCTTGATAATTGCCTGTTATTCCTAACATATTTTTTATTTTTTCTAACATAAAGTATCACCTATTTCTTTTTGGCTTTTTTTGTGTCTTCTTTTACATCTTGTACTTCATTTTCTAATGTTTCCTTTGCATCTTCTGCTATATCTTCTTTTTTGTCTTGTACTTCTCTATCATTGTCTATTATAGAGTTAACAGATACTAACTTTCTCTCATCTTTTAATAGCTCTTCTGCTCGCTCTTTTTCAAACATAACTGCATCTCCTATCATATACTCTTTTTCTGTATGTTTGTCTATGAATGATTTCTCTATATTTAATTTGTACATCTTTTATCACCCTTTCCTAAAATTTTAGAAGGAAGCTTTATGCTCCCTTCTTTTAAGCAGTAACTTTTTTCTTTAATAAGTAGATATATTTTGGATCTAGTATTTTACCATCATTAATTACTATTGCCTTTTTAATATACTTATTTGTTTCATGGTCAAAATAATCAATAACTGTAAATTCCATATTTGAATTTATAGCATAAGCTTCTTCTGGATTCCAAAACATACCAAAAAACTCACCATTTTCACAAGAATCAAAATCTTTGAAAATATCTTTTTCAACTCTATTTACTGGATATTCATTAAATTTATATTGTTTATCAGTAACATCATACCCTGCTTTTTTTATTGGTTGTCCTGTAGTATCTTTCATTGTTACAAGATTGCTTACATATGTTTGTTTTGCTAATACAAATTCACTCATTGCATTTTCCATTGATAATGGTATTTGAGCAAAAAATTTCTTTTCCCAGGCGCTCCAGTCAGAAATATCATCTGCTGTTAATTCTATTACGTTTTCACTTTTAATTCTTGAACCACTTTTTTTCTTTGCTTCTGTTAAAATTCCTTCACATTCATATTTAGAAGCATCTCCATTTATTATTTCTTTGTCCATTGCTTCTATATAAGCTTTAGCAACAACTTTTGCAAACTCTGTTTCAAATACTGGTACAGATAAAATAGTTTGTAATAATGTTCTTGCAAGTCTAATTTCTCCTATATTATAAGAAAATTCAACATATCCAGAAACATCTCCAGCATTTTTTCTGTCTGATGTTGTACTTTCAGTTATACGTTTAAATGTCGCTTTAAATGACCCTATTGGATATTTAACTCCACCTTTTAAGTTTGTCTTTTTAACTTTAGAATAAAGACTTCCATATATTTTTTCTGCTTCTTGCATTATTGATTGTATTACTGTTGTTGGTATTAATACGCCTAAATCAGCACTTGTACCTTCTGCATCTGCTCTTTCTTCATATTGTAATATTTCTTTATTTTCAACTCCGCTTTGAATATAGTTTTTAAATGCCTTTCTATATTCCATTGTAGATCTTGGATCTTCTTCTTCATTTCTTGTTGCATTATTTTGTGGAACAGTAGCTAATACATTATATGTAGCACTTGGATTAAATCCATTTGCTCTTTCTTCTTTTTTTGGCTCTGGATTATTTTCTTTTGCTTCTAGCTCTGTTATTTGTGCTTGTAATCCCCTTATTTCCTCTGTTACTTCTGCAATTTCATTCCCGATGCTTCTAACTTCTTTCACATCTGTACTTTCTTCATTTCTTTTTTGTAAATCCTTTAATTTTGCTTGTCTTTTTGCTAATAATTTTTTTAAATATTCTAACATTTTAAAATCCTCCTAATTTTAATAAATTTTTGTTTTTTGCTTTTTCCAAAGCTAATTCTTCAGTAGTATCCACTACTGCTGCTCTAGCATTATCCAATGCTTGCTTATCGCTATCCAACGATAAATTGGCACGAGCATTTATAGAAGTTCCTTCGTATGCAGGATAATTCACCGCTGATACTTCTTGAACATAACCAATCTTTGTTATTCTTCTTTTTGGGTAATCTGTTTCTAAGTCTGTCCATTCTTCGCTTTCAACCCTAAACATAAAACTCATTCCATCTATATCTCCATCCTGTATTGCAAGGTATAAATCTTTAGAATCTGAACGTTCCAAATTTACTTCGGCATCCATATGTACACCATCGTTTTCAATGTTTAAAGCAAGCTTTCCTGTTCGAGTCCTTGCAAGCGGTTTTGTGTTTAAATCATGATTGTAGAAAAATGCTACATCTTTTAAAACATCTTCACTTATTGCTCCTCGAGCTATCGTTTCTCCAAAGTAACCACCTATGTCAGTTTCTTGTTCAAAAACTATTGGAACACCAGTTATGTGCCCAATTTTTCCCTCTTCATCTTTTCTAATTTCAAATTTTGTAAATGAACGTGATACTAGTTCACTCATTTTTGGCTTTTCAAATTTATTCATTGTTTCCTCCTAACGAAAAAAAGACACTAGTTTATTTACTAATGTATTTATATTGTTTTTATAATAAAACGCCAGAAAATCCATTCTGACGCTTTGTTTTATTTGATTTTTTTATAAACTTAATAATTCCTTGAATTTTGGAATTGCTTCATCATAATATCTAAATGTTTCTACTTCTTTATTTGAATATCTTGACTTATCATAAAACATTTTTCCGTATTGTTTGGTTTTAAGATTATTTCTATTAGCTAATATTCCTATTTTATTTGCTGTTACACCCAATATATTAGCTATATCTGTTGCTGAATATGTTTTCTTGTTAACCTCTGGTAATGGTAATAATGGCTTTCCAGCTATAATTGTACTTGCATAAGAACAACATACTTGTTTATACTCTTTTATATCTGTTTTATCAGCTAGTTTCATCAATATACTTGCCATTCTTGCTCTAGAATTATTTAATTTTGCTTCTGCTGTTAATTTCTGATATTCTGATGTTTTAATTAATTTATTTTCACCTTTTCTCAAAGACTTAAGTAATTTTCTTATAAATGCTCTAAACTCTTTCGCTTTTTCTGTTTTTGCTAGCATTGTTACTTCATATATTCCATCTTCTGTGAATACTCTTGTTTCTTGTTCTCCTGAAGGAGTCCTCAATTTGATGACACCTGAAAAATCCTTTTCTTTTAAGTATTCAAATCTATTTACTAAATTACTTATAGATTTTCTAGGATTGTTGTAACCTAAACATTCTCCTAATTGTGTACTTGTCATAAACATTTCTTTTTCATTTGAGTAGATATCACATTCTACTTCTCCAAATTTACTTGATTTTACTAATTCTAATTTATTATTCATATCAATTACCTCTTTCTTTTATTAAATTATCCCCTTTTAATTTTTAGAAAAAGCTTTTTACGCTTGATTCTCATTAAATAATAATTTCTGCTCTGATTTTAATTGTTTTATGAATTTTTCTAATCTTTCGGTATCATTTCTGTTTCCCAAATTATTTTACATAGATTAACAACCTTTTTATCAAATAAATTTACTTTTGATGCACTTTCAATCTCATATTCTGTAAAATATTTATTGTTTTCATCTTTGCCATAAATATAATTCATTGCTTTTCTTTCAATTGTTTCAATAAATTTTATCAATTTATTAGCTCTATCTTTATCTGCTATTACTCCACTAACAAATTCATCATCCACTTTTATTTTTTCACTTTTATAATAATTTTGGATTCTATCTTTTAATTCCATATGTTTACACCTCCATAAACTTTCTAAGTATTTTTTTGTAAATATTAAACTTAAATACTCTATAGCTTACTAGTTGTATAAACATTAATCCGATAAATCCTATAATTGTATATAATGCTAATAATGTAATTATAAATAATCCTGTTATTAAACTTTCTATTAATCCCATAATAAAAAGAACCTCCTTAAATTTTATAAAAATTCTTGCGAGATTCTCTATTCTATGATAAAATATTTCATAGATAGAGTTAATCTCTGTTGGGATAGATATAATCTGTTTTGTTTACCAGACACGTCAGATTGTATCTATTTTTTTATCCTACGATATTCCTCTTCTATACATTCTCGAACTATTTCTGAACGAGATTGCTTTTTTATCTTGCAACATTCATCTAACTTTTGCAATGTATCCTCGTTCATCCTTACTCTTAACATATAATCTTTTGCATTGCTACTTGTAGGTCTTCCCTTTTTTGCAACCATATAATCACCTCACTTTCTGTTGCTACAGTAATTATATTGTTGTTGCTACAAAAAGTCAAGAGTTATTTTAAATTTTTTTAAATTATTTTTGGGTAAAAGAAAAAGCCTTGAAAATTCAAGACTTTTAAAATTATATTAATATACTGAAGCTTCTATTATTTTATATGTAGCTTTCTTTAAGCTGTCAACTTTATCAGATTGCACCAAATTAAATATTTCAACTTTTTGTGTTTGTCCTGCACCTAAATTATTTGCATAAATATAATCTTCTGCAATTCTGTTTCCATTACTATCTACAGCTTCAACGTGAATGTTAAAAGATTTTGATTCGCTTAACTTGTTTTTTACTGTAGCAACTAATTTTGTATTTGTTATTCCATATTCATCTGTAGTTGCTTCAAAATTTCCTAAACTTACTTCTACATCATTTTTTAGTACTTCTTCAGTACTTGCTCCTGTTGCTTTATCTATGCTGTTACTTATAGTATTTATTCCATCAGATAGAGCTTTTTGAGATTGTATTGTTACTACAATTGCTATTATAGCTATTACTAAACCTGCAACTGCTTTCCCCGTTCCAGCTCTTTTTATTAATGAAATTACCGCAAATATTATTGCTAAAACTCCTAAAATAAAAGATACATTGTTTACAATAGGAATAAATGATGTACAAATCCCTATAATTCCTAGCACTAAACTAGCTGTGCTTAATCCTGTTTTTTCTTTTTCCATAACGGACCTCCTTTGTTAAAGTATAAAGAAAGTATATTTCTGTTGTCAAAAAATGTCAATGATTATTCTTCGACATTTTTCGACCTTTTTCTACATTTCTTCTTTGGATTCGTCCATTTGGTCGTTATCATTTTCATTATCATCGTCGTTTTCTTCTTATTTCTTATCTTCTTTGTTATTTTTATTGTCTGTTTTATTATTTTCTGCATTAGTTTTGTTGCTTGACATAGCTAATTGTCCTACTAATTCTTCTAATGGTTGCATTCCAAATCCCACTCTTAGTTCATTTTTGTAACAACTTGCACTATCAACTAGTAAATTAAATAAATCTATTTTCTGTCCAGTACTTAAGAATATTAGTTCGTGCGGATAAAACTTTATCTCATTTCCAAAGGATTTTTCTCTTGCTGTAAATAGTGTTTTTGTGAAAGCTTGTGAAATCGATATTATAAGTGGCTCCAATGTTTTCTGATAAAAACTTTCATACTGCTCTTTAGTATAATCCCCTGTTAAAATTGGTAAACTTACCCCAAAATTTCTTAATATTTTTTCATCTATAAATTTTAAGGTTCTATCATCGACAAGTTGTATTTTATTTTGGAATGGTATAAATTCTCCTTTTATATCAAGAGGAAGAAATCCACTTTCATTTTTTTTTAATCTTTGCTCTAGATTTTTTATTGCCTTTTCCATTTTCCCGTCATCCATCATCGTGTTGTATTTAATTACTCCATTTATGGAAAAAGAAGATTTTAATGCTTTAGCAACCCCTTGTAATAATGTATTATTTAAATCCAAAGTTTTTAACAATGCTTTGTGGTCTGGTTGTCCAGTTTCGTCACCTCCCATAAATTCATTTATAGAAAATCTGTATTTTATATGTATTACATCATTATATTTCACTGTTGTTTCATAACCCGTTATAAACTTGAACTTTATATACAGATCTCCTTTGTTATCTTGTAGCATTGTTACATTAGTTGGCTGTATTGGATATAATTCAGTGTATCTCTTTACTGGTTGTCCATTTTTGTATTCAATTTTATATATTGGAATTATAAAACTATTATAATTTAAAAATAAATTCCAAGCTATTTTTTCAATAAACTCACTCGTTGTCATTCTTTCATTTGGTTGTTTCAACAAAGTGGCTATCTCATCATTTACAGGAATTGGATCACTGTTTTTCATTCTTATATGTACTGGTGTTGTCTTTTTTATTTCATTTACAATGCAACTTATTGCCTGTTGTACTACATCACTCGCGTAGATGTCTTTTCCAAATTGACTAAAAACAGGAGTAAACCCATTTAACATCTTAGCATATGTTTTATTTTCTTTCTCTTTTTTGAATTTATTTATAAAATCAATTATTCCCACTATTCCACCTCCTTCATTTCTAAAATGTCAGTATTTTTATTTTTCATATAAAAAAAATAAACCGCTTCCGATTTACTTTCTGCTTCTATATTTTCAATATAAATATCAAACCCTTTTTGATACTTGATTTTGTATTTCATTTTTTACTCCTTCAGATTATTTAAAAAATCACTTCTATATCTTCTAAAAACTTCATATAGAATTATAAATACAACCGCTCCATCTATACGTTTGCTTTTTTGTTCTTTTTGTTTTACTGGCATACAATAACCTAAATCATCTATTAATACTCCAATATTTTGTAAACACCATTTATCAATTTCGTTTTGATTGTAGTTTATTAATTTACTTGTAAAATCTGCTTCTACTAATTTCATGGGAGGAGACATTACAAATTTATTTTGATATATCATTTCACATTCAAAATTGTATTCTTCCATTTTATTTAGAAAATCCTTTGCATATCTTTGGTCATATCCACATTTATATAACTTTAATCCATAATCTTTATATAACTGATAAAACCAATCAGCTATTTTTGATACATCTATTTCATTTCCCTCACAGATTGTTAGTAATCCTTTTCTTGCCCACTCACTATATTTGGCACCAGACTCAATATCATTTGATAGTTCAAGTTTACTTTCTGGAATCCAGTAATGTGTATATATATATTTTGTTTTATCATTTTTCTTCATAAGCAAAATTTTCGCATTTGACATATCTGTTGTTTCAGACAAATCTACTGCTCCCAATATTATACTTCCTCTAAAATCTTCTAAATCAAATTTATTTGTTATATATTCATAATCTTCCCTATTAAGCCAAGCCTGTCCATTAGACACTTTAAAATTAAAGTCTTTTGCTAAGACAAACATTTTGTCAGATTTGCTTTGCCTTGCCTCATCAACTCTGTCCCTTAAATAAGACCATTTTTTTATTACTCCAATTGACGGATTTGCTTTTTCCCATAAAGGATTTATTCCATCTTCATTCGTATCCCAAACTTCTCTTTCATCGTCCATAGAATAGATCCATGGCAATTTTCTTTTTGAACTTTCTGTTGCATCCTCTTTGCGAATTATTTTTCTATATTTTTTTGTTTGGTCATCCAAAAAACCATCAGCAACAAACCCCTCTGAGCCAAACATAAAAATTTTGTAACTTTCTTTAGTTGAAGTTGATTGTTGTATTGGTTTGTATATTCCATCATCTGCTAAAGACCAAACCTCATCAATTCCAGCAAAATCTATATTTCTTCCTTCTTTTTGTCTGCTACTATCAGACAATTTATAAATGCTATTTTTAGTTTCAAAACATTTTATTCCTTTTTGATTTCTCCAAGTGTCCACACTTTGTGGATCTATTATTAATCGCATCGTATCAATTGCTTGGTAACATAAATCAGCTGTTCCGTCATTTGTTCCAGAACAAACTATATCAGATCCAGGCTTTCCTAATATCATTTCTGTTAATTCTAGTGCTGCGATTAGTTCTGTTTTTCCACATTTTCTTGCAATTATTAGCAAAATTTCTTGAAATCTATCTACCCATTCATTTGTATCTAATGATTTTATCTTAAATGAATATGCTACTTCTATTAATGCTTTTTGCCATAAAAGTAACTGCATAGGTTTTCCGTAAAATGGTGCTTTTGTTAATTTTACACAGTGTTCTATAAAGTCAATTCTAATATACGCATTTGTTGTATCATATTTATATTCTTCACAAAAAAAGTCCTCAATTAGGTTGTCTAGTTCCATTATCATATCTCTTCCAGCTTTTATGCTGCCGTTTTCTTATTTCTTCACGGTATTTGTATAAATATGTATTCTTTAGCTCAATGTTATTCATATTTTTCCTGTAACTGTTTTAGATATGCTCTCAATGGACTTTCTTTTTCTTGCTCTGTTGTGCCTGTTAAAGAGCATAATATCCTTATAGCATTCATATAGCTTTGTGTATGATCTTTGTATAATTTCGCAGCTGGAGTTAACTTTTGTTTAGCTTTGTTGCAGGAGTCTATTCGAATAAATGGTAACTTCCTTAACTTTTCCATTTCTTCTTCTAAGAAAACTACTTCATCAATTAATTTAGTTATTATTGTCTTTTTATCTTTATCTAAGCATTTAAATATATTCTCTAGCTCTTCTTTTCTAGTCAAATAACATCACCTTCTTTTTCGGATTTTCTATCTATTTTTTGTGTTTTGAAACTTTTTGAAAAAATTTTTGGAAAAAAATGAATTTTTGCCTTGCGGTGAAAAAGACCTTCTCCTTACAGTCCTCTCCGGTTTATTTTTTTCTTGTTCATAGGGGGGATCTAATATTTTATTCTTGATAGATTTCCCAATAATTTTGTATAAATTTTTTCCATTCATTGTTCTTCGCTCTTGTTAAACAAGTATCTTTATCTGTATTAATGTGTATTAGCTCTGCTCCTAATCTGTCCGCTAGTCTTTGCCTATCCATCTTTAATGGATAACTGCCTATTATAAACGCATCTTTCCATTTACCTAAACGTGTATTTATTTGTTCTATTAATGCGTTGTGTATAGCAAATACATTTTGTTTTAATCTGTTTGGTTTATTGTACTTGTCGCACATGCTAATGCATTCCCATATTTTATCTATATCTATAATAATATCATCTTTAGTTGCATTGTTATTTACCCAAGTAGTTTTGCCTGCACACGGTGAACCATATACAATATATACTTTTCTCGGCTTTTCATATCCAAAACGATTGTGTATTATGTTGTGGCATTTAAAATGTATAAGCATTATATTATCTGGATTAAGACTTATATTATAATCATTTACATTTGATTCTGTTAGTTCTTGTTTGTGGTGCCCTATTATGTCATATTTTTTTATTAATGGTTTGTTGCAATATTCACAAATCAACTCCCCTTTTTTATTTGTTCTTTCTAGTTTTAAGGACTGTAATAATTGCTCCCATTCCTTGCTTCTATAAAATGTATATAAATTAAACATTTATTCTTCCTACCAATCATTTTCCATTTGTTCTTTTTTTAGTTTTAATTCTTCCTGTTTTATTTCTAAACTTGCTGGATCTCCTGTCCATTTTGCTTTACCATTTTCGTCTTTATCCCAGTGTTTTAAAAGAATTAGTCCTGCTGTCTCCGACGGAAGTGCTTGTTTTTTTGTTTCTTCTATTCTAACAACATATGGCTTTTTTAACTTACTTGTATCAACTCCATATTGTTCTAATATAACCGCTAGTTCCTCTGGTAAATCTATTTTTTGTTTTACAGTTTTTGTTTCTATGTATTCAAAGCCTAGTGCTCTTTTCAACATAGCTGATTTTATTTCAATTACTGGTTTTTTTCGGTTTTCTCTTATAAAGTCTGAAAGCTCTGTGTATTTCTTTTTATAGTTGCAAAAAGTCGATTTGGCAATCCCCAGATTTTTTGCAATTTCTTGCTCTGTTGCTCCTATTTCTAACCATTTTTTTATTTCTTCAAACTTCGATTTTACGTCTGTTTCATATTTAGATTTGTTCGACATTTTATCACTTCCTATCGTTGCCTCCTCTCAAGCATTCGTTCTTGATTAAATATGGGCAATAAACTTTTTGCTTTTTTATACTTGTTATAACTAAAAAAGAACAGCCCTTGCACTGCTTCGGTAACTGTTCTTTTATATTATTTAATTTTTCTCTATGCTCTGCTTTTTCTTGTGCAGTGTACTGTTCTATTGCTAACTTATCGTTATAGACTAATTTTCTTGCACACATACTAAATCTCCTTTTATATTCTTTATTATTTTACAATCTATGTCTTTATTGCAATTCTTACAGTTCTTTTCTTTAAATTCTTTTAATTTTTCTTCCATAACACTACACACCTTTCTAAAAAAACACTAAACAATAATATAATTATAGGATATATTAGATTCTATGTTATATTATTGTTTACTATATTTTTAAGACTTAACTAGGATTGTCTTATTTTGCATCTCTTGAACATATATGGAAAATTATATATCAATTGCCTAGTATGTTGATATTATTAATAAATAAAAAAGAACTAGCTATGTTATATAACTAATTCTTTTTTGCTCTATTCAACATCCTGTTGCTTAATTTTTTATATTTTTACAATTATAATTATACTATATGTATTTTTATTATTTCAAGGTAAAAGATAGGTAAAAAATAGGTAATTTTTAGAATTTTATAAATTTAACATCTTATTTGTTGCTTTTTCAACTATCTTTTTTATTGCTTCCGTGTCTCTCGTTTGATTAAATAGCTTAAAGTGTAAGTTATTACCTATATCTTCATAACTTCTTCCTTCTACATAGAATGCAAATAAAATTTGTTTTTCTTTGTATTTTAAAGCGGATAATCTAATACTTGTTTCTGTTACTTTGTTTTCTAGCTCTTCTATTTCTTTTATTAATTCTTTTATTCTTTCTACCGCTTCTTTTTTTTCTTTTTCGTTAATCTCTATCATGTCTATTACCGTTTTTTCTGTTTTATTACTTATTTGATTTTTACTATGTATATCACAATTTACTCCCAAATTTGCTGTTGTTCCACTTTCTAGTCTTTTATACAGTATTAATCTTATTTCACATTTTTCCTTTTCTCTTTTTCTTAATTTTAATTTTGCTATATTTTGCTTATAATCTTTTAGTAATTCTATTAATTCACTTTTATTCATATGTACCTCCTGAATATTTTAATCTTTATTTGTTATCATTACTGGTATTACCGCTTCTGGTATGTAATGTACTTCGTAGTGGTATTTATCTACAAATGCTCCGCTTATATCTTCTACAACATATGTAGTATCTTGACTTAATCTTATAAAATGCTTTTTGTATTGATTTTGTCCTACTTCGCAAATTATTTCTAACTCATTATTCTCGTTGTTTTGTAAACTAAAATTCCCTGCAAACTCAAACATAATTTTATCTGTTCTTGTATTCATTACAACTATTCTTCTTGTTACATTAAAGTTGTCTGCTTCTTTTCCTAAGTTTGTACTAACTTTATTTACTTCCGTACAACCTGTTAATATACATAGTAGTATTGCTATACTTATAGTAGCTAATGTTACTTTTAATATTTTATTTTTCATTTTTCTATCTCCTTTTTTATGGCCTATTAATTTTTATAATCCTAATTCTTCTAATGTGTACTCTTTGTTTATTTCCATGTTTTTATACATTGTGTTTTGTTTAAACTCTGGTAAATAAAAGAGGTCTTTGGCAAAAGTATATCTAATGTTTTTTACTTTAATTTCTATGTATTGACCTTTTGAACCGCAATGATTTACATATCTTTTCGCTATGCTGGTTACACTGCTTTTAAATGGTTTAATTACATTGCTTAAATACCTTTTTTCTTTTTTGTTTAATATATCTTTTACCTCTTCTAAATCATGTACGGTAAAAAATCTTCTTTTTGTCGAATCGTTATCTACAAATTCGACATAATAACTCCAACATGATGCGCCATCATTATTTATGTCATCATCGTGAATTTCCAGGATTTCTCCTATATTTTGTGTTGCTTTTATCTTTATTTTTTGTCCTTCCTTGAATTTATTCATATTTATTCCTCACTTTCTAACAATTCTTTTGTCCATTTATTGAAATAATATAGATCATCAGCATTACTCCACATTAGAGATTTATCTTTTGATTTTCTCCACTCTTCTATTTTTTTTTTTGATATAAACTTTTCTTTTATTCGCTTTTCTAGTTTATTAGCTACTGCAACAGCATTTTTTAATTGTTTATTTTCTTCTTGTAGTTTTTCTATTAGATTTAATATTGTTTGAGCATTGTCATTTCTTATAGCAGTTGTAACATCATCAATATTTATTGCTAATCTTAGTTGTTTTCTAAATTCTTCAATAGCTTTCTTTTCTTCCTTGGTCAAAAAAATCACTCACTTTCTAATAATTTTAATAATCTCATTTTTATTATTGCTGGATCATATGCTATCATTTCCATTTGCAAACTTCCGTCTTCATTATGCTGTATTTTTCTTCTTTTGTTTCTTTCTATGTCAATATTTAATTTTTTTATTATATCTTTCACTTTTTGAATTGGAATACAATACTTCTCTTTTATCCATTTTTCGCCATTATACATTATATATTCATTTGTTTTTCTTGATTTATTTAATATTTTCTTCAGTTCAGCCCAATCACCATCAACATCAAATTCTAAAGAATTTTGCTCATTTTTTCTTGTGTTGTTTTTTAACTCTTCATTTTCTTTTAATATTTTTTTATAGTCTGTTAAAATATGTTCTATTGCCTCTTTGTCTTTGTTGTCGATTGAATAGTCGTTATTAAATTTTGTTGTTATCAATTTTTTTGCTATTGCTATATCTTCTATACTATTTTTTTCCACTATGTATCACTCCTTTTTGAATAATTCTTGATATTTATTTTCTAAATAACTTATGCAGTCTCCTAATCTTACTATTTTATTTTCATCTAATTTTCCAAGCATTGTTGTACAATATCTATTTTGATTTCTATTATCTGTTAAAATTCTATATATAAATTCTAAAATATATTTTTCTTTTTCCTTTTCATCCATATATCTTATTTACTCCTTTACTGCAAAATGCTCGATTATGTCTATTACAATATCTTTGCTCATTCTGCCTTTTGTGTCTTTTATCTCAAAAATTAACTTATCTTTATATTCTTTAACGGCTTCTTCTTGCCTTTGCTCTTGATATCGTTTAATATTTTTATATTTTTCTTCTAGTATGTAATTTTCTTCTTTTAGTTTATCTATTAACTCCTGTTTTATATTAATTTGTTTTTCGAATTTTGCAGAATCTTCTTGTCTTTTTTTATTTTCTTCTTTAAAATCTCCATCTAATTTGTTATATCTATTTTCAAATTCTTGTGCTACTACTAATTGTGCTTCGTATAGTTGTTTGTTTTTAATTGATTCTGCTGTTAAATCTTTTACTTTTTGCTTTAATTCTTCATTTTCTCTTTTTACTTCTCTTATTTCTTCATATCCTTTTATCATATACGCTCTTATATCTGGTACAGGTATCATTTCAATATTTTCTGCTTCTTTATCAGATTCTTTTTCTTTCTTTTTTAAGAATTTCAACATATCTATTCTCCTCTCAATAATTTAAAATTATCGTATATGTTTCCAATTACTTCTAAATCTTCTTGCATATACAATAAGCATTCCTCTATTTTATCAGATAAATCTTCTAAAACAAACATTGCTTCATTATCATTATAAGTTACTATTCCTGTCATTTTTAACATATTACTATCTACTTTTACTATATCTCCTTCAAATATTTCTTTGCCATTTTTATCGTGTAGTCCTGTATATTGTCCTACTGTTTCTACATTTACATCAGCAAGTTTTATATGATTTTCCATGTTCAAATCACCTTGCATTTCAAATATTATTTTATGTTTGATATTATTCTTTAATTTTTCGTTTATTTCTTCTGTTCTACTTCCGTCATCTAAACAGAAATAATTAATTTCATTATATTTAAAATAGCTACCATGATACCATGTATCTTTGTCATATTCTTCAATTCCTTTTCCTCTAAACTTTATCTCTCTGTTCATCTTCTCCTCCTACTTTGTAACAAATAATATTGTATTGTTCTTTTGTTAGTATTTCTAATATATCTATTTGTTCAAGGTTATACCCATCAATTAACTTTTTTTCTTTATTACTTCTTGCATCTTGTACTAATCGAACCGTAGTTACATTTGTATGCTTTAAATTTTTTAATTTATATTTAACTATATCTCCAACTTCTATTAAGTCTATTAGTTGTTTACTATGTTTTACTATGCTATTGCAGAAAATAAAGTTTTTTTCTGCTTTTATATATTTTTCCATGTAGCAATTATTGCTAACAACTTTATCTATTTTTCCATTTTTAGTTCTAACATACTCTCCTGCTTCAATTACATCTTTCATTTTTCTAACCTCCACAACTTATATATAGTGTTATTATAGTGCCTATAAACCAACCTAGGCTTAATGCACCAAAAACTATTGCTAATAATTGTAATATTAATTTAATCTTGTCCATCTTTTACACCTCATTTCCCCAGCAATCCCAACCTGTTGCTGTTTGCCTTGCAAATAATTCTATTTTTGGAACCTCTCCAACTAGCTCTGTTATTTTTTCCCTTACTTCGTCCGGTTTTCTGCTGTGTTCTCTTCTTTCTGCTATAATACAACTACTTACTTTATTACTTTTAATTAAATTTCCAGGTTTTCCTTTTATTGCTAATAAACAAACCTCACAATTGGATTTAGTATAATAACCTATTCCAAAACATGGTTTCTTATTTTTTTTATTAGTTTTAATCCAACTAAATCCAAGCGTTTTATACATAAATCCCCAGCTTTCGATTATTTCTAGTGCTTCTCTCAAATTTGGAAATGTTGCCCATATAAATAATATACAATTATCTGCAGCTATTTTTTTTATAACAGTACTCATCTCTTTTATTTCTCTTATCGACATTGTACTATAATGTCTTTTTACTCCCCCACCCATTTTATGCCAGGTATGTACATCTCCGTAACTCCAGGGCGGGTCCGCATAAATAATGTTGTATTTTTTTTCTGTATTATAAATATCAATTTTCATTTTTCATTTCTCCTTTCCAATTTTTCTAAAATATTGGTTCTACATATGTATTTAGGTTCTGCTTGTCTTTTATTTATTGTACTTAAACCTTTTAATGTTTGTATTAAATCTCCTTGTATCATTTTGTTGTTATATTTTCTTGTAAATACTTGTATTAATTCCATTTGCTCAATATCATTTTTTATTCTTCTTCGTTCTTGTCTAACATCTTTTAGCAATTTTCCAGCTTTTGCATATCCTCCTGCGTTTAAATTTCTTGCTTCTATGTAATGCAATATATCTTGTTGTTGCATATCTATTCTTTTTAGCTCTTCGTTTTTATTGTTTAGTTGCTTATCTATGTCTTGGAAGAAGTTAAGCATATATTTTAATAATTCCTCTGCTTCCATTAACACTCCTCCTAGCTTGCTATTCTATATATTGCAACACCTTTGCCTGTTATATTGTCTGTTTTTCTGCCTACTATAACTACTTGCCTTTTATCTAGTAAACTAGTTAGTCTTGGACTCGCATTGTTCCTATCTGGCATATTTGTATAACCTGCTATATACATCTCCTCTGCTACTTCCCTTGCTGTTCTTTCTATCCCATCTTTTAATATTTCTAGTACTTGTGCTTCTCTCTCTGTTACATTTACTTTTATAAAACTTTCTCTTCTTGTTGCTCTTGTTATCTCATTCATTTGTTTTTCCCTCCTTTAATATTACTTTTCCTTGTAATATATCTTTAATTACCTGTATTTTCTCTATTTCGTTTAAATTAGTGAAATCTTGTTCCGTAACTGTTACCATCTCATCACCCCTTTAAACTCGCTATTTGCTTTATTGAACTTTAAATTAATTTTTCCAATTTCTCCTGCTCTTTGCTTTGCTAACTTTAAAGTTATATCTACTATGGTTTCTGTACTTTCCGCTTCTTGGTATAAGAACAATATATTATCTGCATCTTGCTCTATTGCTCCACTTTCTCTTAGATCCGCAAGTGTTGGCTCTTGTCTTGCTGCATTTCTATTTAATTGGCATAATCCAACTATTGGTATATTTAGCTCTAAACTTAATAACTTTAGTGTTCTTGTTATATCTGCTACTTCTTGCTCTCTAGAATTAAATTTTCCCTTGTTTTTTATTAGTTGTATATAATCAATTACTATTAGTCCTAAATTGTTCTTATTTTTTAATTTACGGGCTATATTCTCTATATGTTGTATTGTTCTTGCTTTTGTTATTAGGTGGATTGGTAGCTCTGCTATTTCTGCACTTACTATACCTATTTGCTCTAGCTCTTTTGTCTCTAATGTTCCCATACGCATTTTATAACTATTTATTCTTGCCCTTCTGCTTATTAATTTTTGTATTACTTGTGTATCAGACATTTCTAAACTTATTATTGCAGTTTCTGTTCCTCTTTCTGCTATATGTTCTGCTATTTGCAATGCTAATGTTGTCTTTCCCACTCCAGGTCTTGCACCTATTATTGTTAGTTCCTGTTTATGCAATCCACAAATCATTTTGTCTAAATCTGTTATTCCTGTATATAGTGTATAATCTGGTTTCTGCAATGTGTTTTTTTCTATCTCTGTAGATGTTTCCACTACCTGCTCTACAAATGTCTGTTCCTTTTCATTTATTTCTGCTATTTTATTTATTTGCTTTATTTTATCTTGCATAAATATATCTATGTTTTCCGCTTCCATGAGCTCTGTAATACTTTTCTGTAATAATTCCATTAGCTTTCTTTTTTTAGATAGCTCTATTACTTGGTTATATATGTAATCTGATGTTGTTGCATATATATATTCACTTAAACTTGTTAGATACTCTATTACCTGTTTATTGTTTGCACTTATTTTGCTTTGCAGGGAAATTATGGATATTTCCTTTTTCTCTGCTTTTAACTCATTTATTGCTTTTATTATTTTTTTGTTTTTTTCAAATGCAAAATCTGTTTCATCTAGCACATAATCCTCTTGCTCATATATCAGGTAGTACAGCATCGCTTTTTCTAGCTCTTCATCACTCATTTTGTACTCCTTTTCTCTTCATTATTTCTTCGTATGTTGCTTTTCCTCTTACTATATCTGCATACTCTTCGTCTGTTAAAATACTCGTGTCTATTTCTTTATAATCTTCTTTTGGCTTTTCTTCTTTCTTTTCCGTTTTTTGGTTTTGTTCATTCTGCACGTCTGCTAATACTTTATATCCTTTTTTTAACCAACTTCTTAATATTCCGTTTATGTATTTAGCAGTTCTTATATTAGCTATAGATGCAGTTTTTATTGCTTCATTAATTATCCTGTAGTCTTTAAAATCTTTTAGATAACTAAAAATCAACTCGGCTGCTGCTGGTGTTATTAATCCAATATTATCTTCATAACATTTTGTTATCTTAGAAATTTTTTCATTATCATCTATCTCTATATCTATATCTAGCTCTTTCTCTATATCTAGCTCTAGCTCTTTCTCTACGTAACTGCCGTGTCACAGGTGCGTCACAATGTGACGGTAGAAGATTGCTTTTTCTCTTTTTTTCTCTTAGTTTTCTCATTCTTTCAGCAGATGTACCTTCAGAACCAGTTAAATCTTTTATTGCAGTCATATATAGTGAACCATTATCTATTACATCTACTAATCTCATTTGCTGTAATGCATTTATTAATAGTCGTATTATATTTTCATCTTCATCCAGAATCATTGCTAATTCCGCTTCGCACGATGGTAAAATTTGGTCATATTTTAATACTCCTTCTGTTCGTATACTTTTTAATAACATTTTTAAATATACTATTGTTAATTTGTCCCCATCTGGAAGTTTTCGCAAATATTTTACTTGTTTTTCATCGAAAAAATCCTCTTTTAGTTTTAGCCAAAAAAATCTTCTCTCTGCCATTTTTTATCCTTTCCTGTTCCATTGTGAATGTTTGTATTCATCTTCTAAAACATAATTATTTATATATTCTTGTGCTGGTTTAATGTGTTCAGATTTAAAATCACTTATTGTTCTTACTCTTAAATCCCACTTTAAATCGCTCATTATTTTCTTTTCTGCTCTTTTTCTTGTCCAATTATATGTATTTCCATTATCTAATTCATCTTGTTCAACTTCCTTTTCTACTTTTTCAATTATCATTGCTCTAATTTCGTTGTATGCACTTGTACTTCCTGCACTTCCTCTCTTTAATGCTCTTTCCAAAAATGCAATTCTTTCTTTTAGCTCTTGATTTTCTTGTTTTAATTGTTCTTCCATAACCTTATACCTCCATAAACTTTCTGATTATTTTTTTGTATAAATTAACTTTAAATACTCTGTAGCTTATTAATTGTATAAGCATTAATCCTATAAATCCTATAATTGCATATATTGCTAATATCACTATAATAAATAGCCCTGTTATTAAACTTTCTATTAATCCCATAATAAAAACACGCTCCTTTTTCAAATTCGTTCATCAAACCACTTGAAAAATTTGCGTGTTTACTATATAATTATATATAGAAACACTTTTTCAAGGGTTTCGATTGGCTATTTAATACTGAAAAGTTTCTCAGGCTGATGCAGTATTAAATAGTTTTTTTAATTTTGTTTTTTAATTATTAATGATTTGTTTTTTTCGTCAAGTGTAACAATAAAATCTCTTTCTTCTGGAGTAATGTTTATTGCTCTTAACCAAGTTACTGGAAGTGTAGCTTTAGCATTTATTGAACCACTTCCACTTTTAAAAAAATTCATTTTCAATTTTCTCTCTTCCATATATAAAAGCTCCTTCCCTTGACAATTACAATATTAATAATATATAATCATTAAGGGAAGTTGGGGATTTTAATATCCCCTTTCTTCTAAACCTTTAAGAATTAGCTTAATCTGTTTGCGATTATTAGCTTTTCTTTTAGCTTGTGCTTGTTTTGATTGGTAGTCGGCAAGCACTTTTTTTATTGCTTTTAACATATGGCTTTTACCTCCTTTCCTCTTTCGATGGTTATATATTATCACTCTTATGACATACTGTCAATACTTTTTTTAAACTTTTTTTAAATATTTTTCCAAGTCTTGAAACTATTGTATTTACTGCGTTTGCCTGATATACTATTCAGTTGTCAATGTGCGTTTTTATTACTTTTTAAATTACTTTTCTATATAGTTTTTTCCAAACTCTTTTAAAAATTTTTCTTTACTATATATTTTTATAAATTGTTTCTTTGCGTAGTTTTGTAATTTATTTCTTGTATTTTTATCCAGGTCGGCTTTTTGGTGACATTTTCTACACAAGTAATAAACTAACCCATATTGAATACTTTTTTGCCTATTTGAGCCACCTAGTGCCTCGTGCTTATCTAATTTTTTTAGCTGTCTATTACAAATAAAACATTTTCCATTTTCTTCCTGCAAAATACTAAATCTGTTTTTCTCTGCTTTTGCTAACTTTTTTGACTTTTGCTTTATTTTTGTCGTTGTATTTTCTTTTTTTATTGGATTTTTTGGACATGGATTAAAACTACCGCTTAGATTGGTTACTATCATTAAATTTTCCCCTTTCCAGAAATCCCCCATTCTCGATTCAGCTGATTTTCTAATATTCTTAATTTTAATTTTGTTACATTTATTGCCTCTAAATTTGCTTGATATATTGTTTCTTTTATATCTCTATCTAGTCTTAACTTTGCAACTTCTGGTATTCCGTATACTATTTGGTTTATTAACGTTACAGGCATATTCTTTTCTGTTTTTAATTTTAAAGCCTCTTGTCTTAAAACTATCTTGTATTCTTTTTCAGATTCTGCTTTCTTTACGCCATTTTCTTTTAAATTTATTACTAATGTATCTAAATACTTAGTTAGATTTGTTATTTCATAAAATAAATCCATTTTTTTACCTCATATTCTTGCAAATCTTACAACTTTATGTTAATATAAAGTTGTAAGATGTTTATTTAGAATATTTTTATGTTGATTTGTCTGTCTTCTTGGTCGTTGTCAGACAAATCTTTTTTTATTATTTCATATTGCTCTATCAGATACTTGAAAGCTTTTTCATTTTTACCTACAGTCATAAAGCAAATTGCTTTTGCCAGAATATTTGCCATTTCTTCTTGCATTTCTTCTGTTCTCTTGTCTATTGCTTGTCCTATTTTTGCTCTAGTTGTTGTTAAATCCTTGTATACTTCTTCAAATTCCTCTTGTAGATTTCTTGTTGTCTTTGCTGTTTTTAGCTTATTAATCATTATTGTTAAATTTTCTCTTTTACTCATTTTTAAATTCCTCCTAAAATTTTAATCATTTGTGATTTTTCTAGTTGTATTTCTTGTAATGTCTTGTTTTTACTGTCTATGTTAAACATTACATCTGCATTATTTATTTTTCTTGCTTTGTGCACTTTTTTTGCTTTATGTGCTTTCCTATAGCTTATTTCTGCAAATTTGTATGCTATGTATAGTATTGCTATAGTTATTGCTGTACTGCCTAATATTAATGTTCCAAATAATTGTTTTGCTTCTGCTAAACTCATGCTTTTTCGCCTCCTTTACTTTTTATTTTTTTATTTATATAATTCACCTATCTTTATTAAGAAGGGGGTGATTATATTGATTGCTATTATTCCTATAATAATTTCTATACTTTCTTTATTACTTTCTATTTATAACCTTGCATATGCATTGTTATGTAAAAGATGTAGAATTAAATTTATTATTCATGCTCATTACTTTAACAATAAAACTCATCAATTTTTCGTAACAATTCAAAATCAATCTCAATTACCTATCTCAATCTCTAGTATAAAAATGAATGAATCAATTTTTTGTATTCTAGAACCTTGTTTAGTAAAAGAAAATATTAGACGTTCGGGAAAAGAAATTGTTTCTAGAGTTGAAACTAAAACTATTCAATTTCCTATTAATTTAAATTCTCTTGAAGGTAAATCTGGTTATCTAGAATTTAGAAATGTAGAAGATTTTGATATTAATAATATTAATTTTTCTTTCTTTACTAATAGAAAGTCTATTCAAAACATAGCACCTATTATTGATGATGATTTAGCCAAAAAGTTATAATTCCTAGTACTAGCGATATAGTAGAAAATATTATTGCTAGTATTTCTTTTATTTCCATCCTCTCACCTTCTTTCATCTGTTTTTTTCTTTAGTGCAACTATTATTGAAATTTATTAGAATTAATTTTTTTGAATTAAACGTCCTTCTTTGGATTTTCTACATGTCTTTTTTCATATATTTTCTTTGCTATATACGTTGCTAAAATATCCATTGCTTCATCATTACTCATTGTTCCTAAACACGTTACTGTTACTGTTCTTTTATTTTTTTGTTTTAACATTTAAACTGCCTCGCTTTTCTTCACTCTAAGTGAGTTTTTAATTTAAAAAAATATTATCTGTATCTGCAGTTGGAAAAACTTTTTTAAATTTTTTTAATGTATTTATACTAGGATTTTTTAATCCTAATTCTATTTTTCCATAAAATGATAATGTAATGTCTAGCATTCTTGCCATTTCTGATTGTGTCTTTCCTAGCGATTGTCTATATTCCTTTAATTTTTCTCTTTCCATTTTTAACCTCCTTCCCTAACTTCACTCAGAGTATATATCAGAATTAAATTCTTGTCAACACTTTTAGTGAAAAAATATTTTATTTTTTTACTAAAAGTGTTGTATCGCTTATGGCTGTATACAAAAAATTCGAAAAAAATATTTACAAATACACTAAGAGTGTGTATAATATATGTAATTATGTAACTTTAAGTGAGGGGATTTAATATGAATAGAATAAAATTTTTAAGAGAAGAGCATTCTTGGTCACAAAGCGAGTTAGCCAAAAGAATGAATTGTGCTCCAAGTAGCATTGCTATGTATGAAAAAGAAATTAGAAAACCTAGTTTAGAAGTTCTTATAAAATTATCTGAAATTTTTGATTGCTCTATTGATTATCTACTAGCTAAAACAGATGTGAGAAAGCAAGGAAAAATAAAACTAGATGATATTGATATAGCATTTGCAAGTGGTGTAAAAGGTTTAAATGACGAAAATAAAGAAACCCTAATAAATATTATGGAGAGTTTATTAGCAAAACAGGAGCTAGAAAAAAATAATAAGAAGAAGGAATAAAATGGACACAAATTTATTATATAGTAAAATTGAAGAAGAAAATATTAATTATATAAATAGTAAATTAAAAAATACACGAGGTGCAATAGCTAATTATCAAGATATTACAGCAATAATTGTTGATGATAATCAAATAGATTCTCAGATTGCTGAAAATACAGTTTTAGTTCAGGAGCTTGGACACTACTATGCAGGAGCTTATTATAGAACTTATTCCGATTATGAACTAATAGAAAAAATGGAACATAAAGCAGATGTAAAAGCTTGGAAAAACTTCTTACCTTACATAAAAGTAAAAGAGCTTTTAAATAATGGTGTTTCTACAATAACGGAATTAGCAGATTTCTTTAATGTAGAAGCTCCATATATGGCTAGATGTATCCATTACTATGCAAATGAAAGTAATAGCTTTACTAAAGAAAATATAGCATAAAAAATTAGGAGGTAAAATATGTATTTAGTAGCTTATGCTAGATATTCTAGTGATAACCAAAGAGAAGAGTCTATAACTGCCCAGTTAAGAGCAATACACAATTGGGCTGATGCTAATGGGCATATTATAGTTAAAGAATACATAGATGAAGCTTTATCTGCAAGAACAGATAAAAGACCAAATTTTTTAAAGATGATTGAAGATAGCAAAGTCGAAAATTGGAATGGTGTAGTTGTACATAAGTTAGACCGCTTCTCTCGTAATAGATACAATTCTGCTGTATATAAAAAGGAATTAAAAGATAATGGTAAAAAGTTATTTTCAGTATTAGAAAAATTAGATGACTCTCCAGAATCAATAATTATGGAATCTATGTTGGAAGGTTTATCAGAATATTATAGTGCTAATCTTGCAAGAGAAGTAAAAAAAGGACTAAATGAAAATGCACTAGATTGCAAGCATAATGGTGGTACTCCCCCACTTGGTTACTCTGTGCTTAATTCTCATTATGTCATAAATGAGCAAGAAGCAGTTATAATTAAATTAATTTTTGATATGTATAGAACTAATCATTCTTATGTTGAAATTTGTTCAGAATTAAACCTAAGAGGATATAAAACAAAAAGAAACAAGAACTTTAGTAAAAATTCTATACATGATATTTTAGTTAATGAAAAATATATTGGGAATTATACATTCGGATATGGCAATCGTGCCAAAAAACGAGGTCAGCCTAATCCAGATATGATAAAAATTGAAGGTGGTATGCCTGCTATAATTGATAAAAATGTATTTTTTGAAGTACAAGAAAAAATGAAAGGAAGAAAGCATATGGGCGGAACTTATAAAGCTAAACAAGTTTATATTTTAAGTGGTATATTAAAGTGTGGCATATGTGGAGAAAAATATGTGGGAGCAAAAAAGAACAAATTCTGGTCTGCCTATGAATGTTCCGGACATAAAAAAGGAGTATGCGATAATAAAGCTATTAAAAAAGAAGAAATCGAAAAAATAGTTGTTGATGAATTGAAAACTAAATTGAAAAAACTATTTAATAATACAGAATTATTAGAAAAAGTAAATAGTACATATAAAGATTTGTATGATAATGCTGAAAATAACTTAAAAGTTGAAGAAGAAAAATTAATTAATGTAAAGGCACAAATAAATAATATAAATAAAGCAGTTATGGACGGTTTTTATAGTCCAGAAATGAAAGACCAAATGAATAGTTTGCAAACAAAAAAAGAACTTATAGAACACTCTATATATTTAATAAAAAATATATCAAAAAAAGATGAGATTACATCTAATGATCTAAACAAGATTATAAATACAGATTTATTAAAGTTAGAATCTGATAATTTAGAAGATATTAAAGAAATAGTTCAAAAATATGTAAAAGAAGTACTAATAACACCTGAAAACATTAATATAAAAATAGTTCTAGACGATACTAATATTAATACTAAGCATAAAGGGGATACAGATGTATGCGATTCACCTCCACCAAAATTTGAAAAAAGAACAGCTATAATATTAAATTTAGCTGTTCTTTTCTTTTTTATATAAAATTACAAAATATCCAATATCTAAATATGTGACATCTGCTGGTACCATATCTTTTATTGGTCTTAGTTTATCATATCCTATTTCGTCAATTGCTTTAAAAACTTGACTTTTATATTTCATATTAATATTTTTTTCTAAATCTATATCCAAACCATTTTCAAAATTTGCTAATAAATGATGCTCTATCGTTTGCTTTGTAAAGCCTCTTTCTTTTGCTATTTCCTCAATAGATTTTCCTTCTTTATACATATTGTATGTAATAATTTTTGTATCTATTTTGTCTGATTTTTTTGAACTTGATTTTTTACTTTTTTCTTCATTATTAATTTCTTTATTTATATTATTTTCTAATACATAATTATTAATTGCTAAAATAAAATCTTCTCCATAATTTTCGTATTTATTTATCCCTACACCACTTATTTTAAGCATTTCTTCTTTTGATGTTGGATATTTTTCTGCCATTTGTTTTAGTGATAAGTCTGTAAATACTATAAATGGAGCTATATTATTTTTTTCAGCAACTTTTTTCCTGAGCGCTCTTAATATTTCAAATAAACTAGCATCATAATTTATTTCGTCTTTTTGATTATTATTTTTTTCTTTTTCAATTTTTTCTATTTTTCTCTTTATTAAAACTTGTTTATTTTTAAATAATACTTCATTTGCAGATTTATTTAAAACTAAAATTGGATATTTATTTCCAACACATTCTATATAACCTTCTGTTATTAAAAAATATATTAAATCTTTAATAGTATCTTTTGAATAATCACTCATAATTCCATATGTAGATAAGTTATCAAATCCCATTGCTTTTATTTTTGATGATTTAGAGCCTTTTAATACATCTGTTACTAAACCAGAGCCAAATCTTTCATTCATTCTTTTTATACAAGACAAAATTTTTTTAGAATCTACTGTAATATCTGTTGTTTCTGTTTTAGTTAAACAATTACTGCAATTATTACAATTTTCAAACAGTGGAATCTCTCCAAAATATTCTAATATATACTTCCTTAAACATCTATCTGTATTGCAATAATCTATTATATCATTTAATTTATCGTATTCAACCTTGTGTCCATTTTCAGATGGTGTTTGCTCAATTAAAAATTTATTTGTAACAATATCACTTCTACTAAATAATAAAATACATTCAGAATTATCTCCATCACGCCCTGCACGACCTGCCTCTTGGTAATAACTTTCTAGATCTTTTGGCATATTGTAATGAATTACATACCTAATATTTGATTTATCAATTCCCATTCCGAACGCATTTGTTGCTATCATTATATTAGTTCGATCAAATACAAAATCATCTTGACTTTTTGCTCTTGCAGATTCATTCATTCCACCATGATATTTTGATACTTTGTAACCACATTCAGTTAATTTTTCAAATAAATTGTCTACCAATTTTCTTGTGGCACAATAAATAATTCCTGGAATATCATTTTGATTTTGCAAGAAATTCAAAATATACTTATTTTTATTTTCCGGAATTTGTACTGAAAATTTTAAGTTTGCTCTATCAAATCCTGTTGTTAATGTGAATGGATTTTGTAGATGTAATAAATTAATAATATCTTTTTTTACAATATTTGTTGCTGTTGCAGTAAATGCAGAAACTACTGGCCTTGTTTTTAAATTTACAATTACATTTGCAATTTCTCTGTAGCTTGGTCTAAAATCATGTCCCCATTGAGATACACAATGAGCTTCATCTATTGTAAACATTGATATTTGTAGATTATTTAGTAAATTTAAAAACGCTTCTGATGTTAATCTTTCTGGCGCAACATAAATTATTTTATATACATTGTGCATTATATTATTTATTGTTTGGGAATATTCTGAATGAGATAAACTGCTATTTATAAATGTAGCAGGAATTCCAATTTGATTTAAATTATCAACTTGATCTTTCATAAGAGAAATAAGTGGTGAAATAACAATTGTAACACCAGGAAGAAGCATTGCTGGAATTTGATAACAAATAGATTTACCAGCACCTGTTGGCATAATTCCTAAACAGTCATTTTGATTTAAAATATTATTTATAATTTCTTCTTGACCAGGTCTAAAATTGTCATATCCAAAAAACTTTTTTAATAAATTTTGTGAATTTGTCATAAAATACCTCTTTTCTTTGTTGTTTTGCGATTATATCATTTTTATTTTTGAAAGACAAGAAAATATTTAAAATATATTATAAAAAGGCAGTTATATATAAACTGTCTTTTTTACTTGATATACCAGTTTCCATTATATTGAAATATAGTTTGAGTCTTTAGGGTTTCAACTTCTTTTTTGTCTCCACTAAAAGTTTCAGTTATATTTACTGCATATGCTGAATCTGGTTTTACATCAACCATATAATTCTCTTTAAAATAGTTTTCTAGCTCTGCTAACTGACTTTCGGAACATTGTGTTACATTTGTTATTTTATATGTTAAATTTATATTTTCTCCACATTCATCTTTAAATACATCATAAAATTTATCAAAATCATTTTGTGAAAATCGATTTTTTACATTCATAAATTCAGGATATGCTTTTAGAAAAGCATCTAAATTTTTATTTTGTATTCCATAATAATAATATGATATTGGTATTTCATAATTTTTACTTTTTGAAATGTCTAATCCTTCAAATCCACTATCAATAGTCTTTTTGCTAAAAGCAATCGATTTAAATAATAAAGTTAATGTTACAACTAATATTATAAATATTAACAATATTACAGTTTTTGGTATTAGTATTTCTTTCTTTTTCATTTGTATAATCATCTCCTCATGTATTATGCTATCATATTTACAAATTTAGTGCAATAAAAAATACAGTATATTATAAAATATACTGTATTCATATAAAATATTTTATTATTCTGGTTCTACTAAACCAAAGTTAACTCCATCTTTTAATTTAAAAATTACATTAACTTCTTCTGTATCAGCATTTACAAATGTTAAAAACATATTTTTTGAATCTTGCAATTTTAATTTTGCATCTTCAACACTCATTGGTCTTACTTCGTAGTATTGAGTTTTTAATACCTCTTTTTCTACTTGGTGACTATCTTCATTAAAGCTTATAATTTCATAATCTTTAATTGATTCTGAAGTCATTTGTTTTTCTTTTTTAGTTTTCATTTTTCTTATTTGACCTTCTACAATATCAATATCTTTATCTATAGATGCATATAAATCTTTTTGCTCTGATACTGCTCTATAAATATTACCATTTATATTTGTAGAAATTTCGGCAACTTGTGTGTTTCCTTCAGTTCTAATTGTTGCTTTAACATCTAATTCATCTTCTGTATATTTTTGTAGTCTTTCACACTTTTTTTCGACATACTCTTTGATTGCCTCTGTTGCTTTTAAGTCTTTTCCTGTTATTTTAATGTTCATAAAACCACTCCTTCCATAGTATCTTTTGTTTTGTAATTGCTGTAAGTTCATTATATATTTTTTTATAAAATATTTCAAGTAAATTCCAATTTATTTCATTAAATTGTAAAATATCGCAATTTTGTTTTGCATTTGTATGAATTATATGATATAATATGTAAACTAAAGGAGGTTGTAATTATGGATAGACAACTTGTTCTTTTAAATAATCCTTCACAAATGATTAATAAAGAAACTATAAATAAATTGATTGTGGAAATTAATAAACTTAATATTAATAAAACAATGAAACAAATTTTATTAATAGCTTCGCTAAATTTACTTTCATCTGTAAAAACAACAAAGGGATTAATTTATCAATTAGAATCTTTTAGAAATCAGGGAAAAATTTATCCTGAAAAAACAAGAAGCAAATATATTAATAATATTATAAAAACAATAAAATCACTTTCAATATCTGATTTAACTAATACAATAAACAATTTGATTAATTTTTTAACAACAAATAATGTTGTAATTAAAATTTAACAATAAAAATAGAATTCAGTTATATGTTTTAACTGAATTCTATTTTTTATTTTTCTTTTATTATATTTAACAATTGCTCTTTATTTTCCATTATTGCCTTGTATCCAATATCTATGCATTTATCAATATCGTCAATTTCCATTAGACTTGTTCCTTTTGCATCTATTTCGATTGCTATAGTTGCTTCTTTTTGTGCTTCTATTACATCTTTTAGTGAGAATATATCTACAGTCCTTAGTATTATACTTAATATATTTTGATTTTCTACATCATAATCATCAAGTTTAAAACTTAGACCTATTGTAACATCTGCCCCCATATCTTTTAGAACCTTTACTGGAAGATTATCTTTTGTTCCTCCATCTATAAAATTATATTTGCCAAATTTGCTAGTTGTAAAAATTCCAGGAAACGCCATACTTGATCTTACAGCTTTTCCTAATGGTATATCATATATATAATCAATTTTTTCATTTTTTAAATTATAATTTTTTGACATAAAAATACATTCTTTTGTAGATATTGTATCCACTGTTGCTATTGCAAGTGGTATTTTAATTTCATTTATATTTTTATAATTTTTTTCTTCTGCTGAGGTTTGTATTAAATTTTCAACTCGCTCTCCAGAAATTAAGCCTTCCAATTTTAATTGCTTTTTTGTTATATATGTTCCAACTGAAGATATTATTGGCTTTTTTGGTATTTTAACTAATTCCTTGTATGATTCATATATAATTTTTTTCATTTCCTCCGGTGCACAGCCAATTGAATATAAGACTGCTGCCATACTTCCAGAGCTTGTACCAGAAATATAATCAATTTGTATTCCTAGCTCTTCAAAAGCTTTTAATGCTCCAATGTATGCTACTCCTTTTAATCCTCCGCCTGCTAAGGCAACTCCAACTTTCATTATTTTCCTCCGTATTATTATTCGATGCTTTTTATTATACAGCTTTATAATTATTTTGTCTATATTATTTCCAATCTGTCATTTTTTGTTTTCTTGACATTTTATCTTTTAAATTCATGTTTTGCATTCTAGCTTTTAAAAGTTCTTTTCTTCCTTCTGCACTTTTTGTATATATTAGCTCTACTTTACCTATTGCTTTTGACCATAAATCTGCAAAACTTTGTGCATTTTCTTTATTGTTAGAAAATATTTTTGGTATATTATAATATCTTGTTAAATTATTTCTTTTAGTAGATATTATGTATCTTTGACTTTCTGTTTTTGAAAAAATTTCTGTTAAACAAGTTATAAATAAATTACTTTCTTGCAATGATGCCCCTTCTATCCAAGCAGATACTCTTCCATTGTTGTTTTGAGTTTTAATTTTAATTTTTGATGCTGATGTTTTCACATTTTTAGTTCGTATAAGTTGATTTAATAAAATTTCTGATATTGCTTTTACAGTAGATTCTGGAGTTGATAATTGTTTTATTTTTTTAGCTTTGCATGCTATATAAATAACAAATCCTAATTCAACTAAAAATGTTAGTATTCTCGGAATAATACCTATTATTAAAATTAATAATAATACAATTGCTATTATAATAGCTCTAATAAATGCCTTAGATACAAGCCAGTCTGATGTAAAAGGCTCTACTTCTTCAATTTCTAGCTCTTCTGTCATTTGCATATTATCAGTTTTATTTTCAACAGCATTTTGCCAATTATTAAACATTTTTGCTCTCTCATTAGAATTGGTTATTATATAATTATTCAAATTTTGAACCTTTTCCTGTGTATATGGACCATCAAAATTTCCTAATCGATCTAATCCACTTGATACATATGAATTGTTATAGCCAATTCCAGTAAAAGATTCAAACCTTCTTTTTAATAAGTTTAAATCTGCATTTTCAATTGAAGAATCACCATTAATATTGTCACAAACACATACTAGATGCCAAATATTTGCAGTTTTATGTGGATTTGAATTTACTCTTATAGCTCTTCCTCTCATTTGATTTGAAAGCATATATGAACCTACAAAAGTAGCTAAAATTAAACTATTTATACTAGGCTCATCCCAACCTTCTCCTAATAACGATTTTGTTCCAACTATCAAGTTAATTTCTCCAACTTCAAATAATTTAGAAATACAATTCATTACATCATTTCTCATCTTTTCCGGCATAGACACTTCTATATAGTTTTCATTCATTTCAAATGGTTTAAATTTTAATTTATCAGCATTAAGCTCTCTTGAATAGCAAAGACCATATAAATTTTCTGCTTTAGATTTAGGTATTACAAATAAACTACCAGTAAGAATAGCTATATTTAAATTTGGATGCTCTTTTGTTAATATTTTGAATATAGGTAATACACCAATTTTATCAATTTCAATATCCTCTGTTGTTATGTATTCTTTTCGTATATAATCAGTTAAAACAACCATTCTCATATCATTTTTTAGATTATTTAACTCAACATCTACAATTTTTGAAATACTATTTAACTTTCCTAAACTATTAACAAAATATTTTTGGATATTTTTATTATCAATTAATGAAACATTTCTTTTTTCTATTGCACCAATTTGATTTAATTTTTGTTCATATTCTGATAAGATCTCTTCAAATTGTTCATAGCTTTTTTTATCAACAACGAAAACATTTTTTAATAATATTTCGAACCATGATAAATCGAATTTAGGTATTTTGTCATTATGACCCAATACTTTCACATTTGCATTTGTTAATGGTTTATTTGAAGCATTTAAAAATACTAACATACTACTATAATACTCTGGATTTTCTAATATTTCTTCATCACATTCGTATGGTGTTCTTATAAATTTGTGATTATATATCGCATTTATAAAATTTTCATCATTTTTCATTTCATCAACTAAAGTTTTCAATCTCATATCATAATTCTTTATTTTAGTGATTTCGTCTTCTGTTGGATAATTGAAATATATATAATCTTGATGTGGACATAAATTCTTTGCTTTTACTAGCTCTGGTACAGATATTTCTGCATCAATTTCACCACATAATGATACATAATTTGCCCAAATATTTGGCTCTACATCATATGGTGGTGTTGCTGTTAGTGCTATTAATTTAATGTCATTTAAAGCTGTGACGACATCATTCAAACTTTTCCACCACTCACTTTTTAAGTGATGTGCTTCGTCTAAAACTAATGTTGTTATTTTTTTCTTTTTTAACTCATTTATAATATCATATGAGGCAATTTCTTCTGATGTTGCAGATTCTTCTTCTTTGTCTATCACATCATCAGTATCATCAGTTGTTGCTCTAATTTTCTTTCTTTTATAAGCGTAATGTAATGCTTGATATGTAACTACATTAAAAAATTTTAGATTATAGATGTCTGTACTTATCCAATCTGGTATTTCCTTTAAATCAGTAAAACTTGATATAAATTTTGTTATCCATTGTTTTTTTATTGTTACTGTTGGTGCAAAAATTATTACTGGATTTCCAAGTCTTCTTGCTAGCTCAAGACCTAATATTGTTTTTCCTGAACCTGGTGCTGCTACAATATTTATTTTTCCATCACTTAAAAATTTATTGGATTCTTTTAATACTCTATCCTGATATGGCCTCCATGGATATTTAAATTTTATAGTATTGTTAAACATTTCTTCATCTCCTAAATTAAGTTTAAAATTATTCTAACAATTATGTAACTAATTGTCAATTATAGAAAAACTATCATAAAAACCGATTATTATTTTCAGTTTTTATGATAGTTTTTTATAAATATTTTTTTAAAGTTTCTACACTATCTTCTTGCATTGCTATAAAATCATTTAATATTTGTCTTACATTTTGGTTTAGCATTCCGTTTTCCTGATTTTGATTTTGCAATCTTACACCTTCTATTATCCCCATGTTTGTTCCTTGCATTAATAGTTCTGATATTTTTTCATTGCTTTGGTCTGTCATTGTTTTCATTTGTATTCCATACCATGTCATTGCTTTGTTCATTGCATTTGTTGTATGTGGAGCTTTTATTGAAAAGTTTTCATATTCTTGACCAACCCTTTGTGATATATCTTTGTATTTTTTATATTCTCCATCTAAAACTTTTTTGAATGTTTGGTCTTCTACTTTGTCATATACGAACATTATTGCATCCATTCCCATTGTTGCACCTTTGTTGATTTCATCTAAGACATTTACATTATTATCCATACTATTCCTCCTGATTATTATTTTAAAATTAGTATGTGTATATTTTTTCTATTTATTCATAAAATTTAATTATAATTTTATTGTAATTTGTGTGTTTTTTTGTTATAATTTTAGCATACCGTTATGGTTTCATTATTGCTTACGTTATTCCGCTTTGGAAATTAAAAAATTTTTTAGCTAATATATGAAACCTTACCAATTGGTAAATTCTTGTAAAGGAGGTATCAATCATTGTATGATTGATATAATTGTTACACCAATTAACAATCAATACAAGCTTATAGTACAGTACAATAAGAAATCTGCTAACGAATTGCGGGGCGAAGAGAAATCTTTTGCTGAGAAATTCTCTAAGGAAACCTATATTGGATTAAAATTCGTTCATGGTAATGAGCGTACCTTTCAAAATGGTATATTTTCCAGTATTAGCGACCTTTCTTTGCATGAAATTAATTATTTGCTTACTACTCTGCTCTGTATTGCGTCAGATTTGAATGAAAATGCTGCAGTTTATTACGAAAAAATCGATATCACTGATTCGTATAAGAATTATGGATTTTCTCCTTTGTCGTATTGAATAAACAGTTTTCTCATTCATGTAACAAAAACAGCTGGCTATTTATAGCCGGCTGTTTTCATTTTTAAGAAAAAATTCTTTTAGTACATTACTTTCATTAAAAACAAACCACTTGGTGGTAGTGTTTTTCCCGATTTTTTTCTATCTCCATCTTTTATTATTTCTGGTATTTTTTCTGGTTTTATTTTGCCTAATCCAACATCAACTAATGTTCCAGCAATTATTCTAACCATATTATATAAAAAGCCATTTCCTGTTAATTCAATATAAATTCTATTTTCTGGCCCCTGTAGAACCTCTGCTAAATATATTTTTCTTACACTACTTTTACTACTCGTACCACTTGCTTTGAAAGCTTTAAAATCATGTTCACCTTCAAAATATTTAACTGCTTTTTGCATTGCTTTTATATCTAATTTTACAGGCATATGATATTCGAAATTTCTGTAAATTGCACTTTCACATTGATTATTGTTTATAACATATCTGTAAGTTTTTCTTTTACATGTATACCTACTATGAAATCTCTCATCAACCTCTTCTGCCTTTTTTATTCTAACAGATCTTTTTAATTTTGTATTAATCGCCAAAGCAAATTTTTCAATAGGAATGCTCATATTATTTGTTTTAAAATTAGCAACTTGACCTAAAGCGTGAACTCCTGCATCTGTTCTACCAGATGCAATTAAATCTATATTTTCTTCACCAGTAATTAACTCAATTGCTCTTTCAATTTCACCTTGTATATTTAATTTATTAGGCTGTTTTTGCCAACCATTAAAATCTTTTCCGTCATATTCTATTGTTAATCTTATATTTCTCATCTTTTATACTCCATTTCCTGTGTCAATAGGGTTGTCAATGGGTGTCAATGGGGACGGTTCTTTTTGACAACTTTATTGTCGTTAAAGACAAAGCTTTTGACAACATTTATTCGTTTTCCAATGTCACAAATATATTATTTTAAATGTTCACCACAATATGTGTCAAAAAGAACCGTCCCCATTGACAACCTATTGGCACCTTTTTCCAAAAAATGGGAAAAGAGAACCGTCCCCTTTTCCCATTTCCTATTATTTTTTGCTTTTTATTTTTTGTGTTATTTTTTTTACTTTATTTTGTTTGGTGTTATATTTTTCTGCGAAGTCTTTTATTAGGATTTGTTTTAAAGTTTCTTCTTTTATATCTACTAATAAAACTCCATTTCTTGCAAGAGAAATTTTACCGGTTTCTTCTGATACTACTATTGCAACACTGTCGGATTCTTTTGAAATTCCGAGTGCAGCTCTGTGCCTTGTTCCTAGTTCTTTTGCTATATCTTGGTCACTTGCAAGTGGTAATATACATGCTGCTGCAGTAATTCTGTTTGCTCTAATTACAACTGCTCCGTCATGTAATGGTGTATTTGGAACGAAAATATTAACTAATAATTGTGGTGATATTTCAGAATTAATCATAACACCGGAATCTATTATTTCCGTTAATTTTATGTCTTTTTCTAATACAATTAATGCACCAGTTTGAGATTTAGCAAGTTCGTTTACGGCAATGACTATTTTATAAATATCTTCTTTTGTTTGAACATATTTATCTTTTTCTATTCCTATAAATCTAGTTAATTTATTTGAACCAAGTTGCTCTAAAGCTCTTCTAAGTTCTGGTTGGAAAATGACAATTAAAGCAATCACTCCATATGATAAGAATGATGTTAGTATATAATTAATAATCGTCAATTGTAAGACAGAGCTTAGTGCTGTTAAAAGAATATATAATAAAATTCCTTTTAACAATTGTCTAACTCTTGAGTCTTTTGAAAACTTTATAAATTTGTATACTAAAAATATCACAATTGCAATATCTAATATCATAGGTATTAACTTAATTGGATATTTATATAATTCACCCATATAATTTAATATGTGCTCTTGATAATATGTATTAAAATTTATTTTTAAATTATCAAACATACCATCCCTCCATTTTCAAAATTATAGCTTATTTTATAAATAATTAAAAAGCAGTCCTTTAGAAATCTAATTTAAATTGTTTTTATTAATTTAAATTAGTAAAATTTAAAGACTGCTTTTTATTTAATTTATTATAAAAATTGCCTATAAATTTCTATTTTATTAAATAAGCTACTACTGTAAATGCTAAAGATGCTACCATTAAAAATGCTAGTATTCCAGCTACAATTCTTACGCCTATTCCATTTCCTGAATTATGTTGTCTTGTTTTTTCTACTTTTTCTTTCATACTTAACTCCTCCTTAGTTAAATTTCATAACTAATATTATGTTATCACAAAAAAATACATTTTTCAACAAAATTTTAAAGATTTATAGTAAAGTATAATCTTTGCTATAAATCTTTAAAATCCTAATCAATAAATTTTTTATTAAGTGTATTATGTGAGCTTTATTTTGCTAATTTTATTTTCTTAATTTTACTCCACATTTACTTTCTACTGTTGTTATTATTTTTTCAAATATACTATTTACTTCTTCATCTGTTAGTGTTTTTTTGCTATCGTTGAATGTTAGTGCATATGCTATTGATTTTTCGTTTTCTCCAACATTTTCACCTGTGTATATATCAAAAACTTCTATATTTGTTAATAAGTTTCCTCCGGCTTTTTTTATTGTTGTTTCAATTTGTTTTGATTGAACATCTTTATTCATTACAAAAGCTACATCTTTTTTGATATTTGGGAATTTTGATATTTCTTTGTATTTTAAATTTCCAACTCTTTTTGATAATAATTTATCTAAGTTTATTTCAAATACATATACCGCTTCTTTGCATATTGAAGGATGTAGTTTGCCTATAATTCCAACTGTATCTGCATTTACTGATATTTCGGCTGTTTGTCCTGGGTGGAATTCTGCTGGAATATTTTTTGGAAGTATGAAGCTGTATCTATTTTCATATCCTAAATAATCTAATAAATCTTCTATTATTCCTTTTACGATATAAAAATCTACATTTGCTTTATTTCCTAATCCTAAATAATACTCACCTGTCATTAAACATGCTAATTTTTGATTTTCTCCGTATTGTTCACCTTTTTTGAAAAAACCTTTTCCTATTTCAAATATAGACACATCTTTATTGTAATGAGCTTTATTATATTCGTAAGTTCTTACCATAGATGGAATTACACTATATCTTAATGTGTCTCTTTCTGGTGTTAGTGGATCTAATAATTTTAATTCTTCAAATTCGTCTGCCACATATTTGTGAACTTCTGATTGTGGAATTAAAATATATGATAATGTTTCATTTAAACCTAAAGAAACCATTTTTGCTCTTATATCTCTTGTTGTTTTATCATATGTTCCAGATTTCATATTTACAACAGGTAAAATTCCTTCAATATTATCAACACCATATATACGGCTAACTTCTTCAATTAAATCTTCTTTAATTGAAATATCTAATCTTCTTGATGGAACTGTAACAGTTACAGATTCATCATTTTGAATATATTTGAAATCTAATTTTCTAAATACATCAACTATATCTTCTTTTGAAATTTCTGTTCCTAATAAATCACAAACATCTTTATATTTTAAATCAATTACTTTTTCTTCTTTTTCTGTTTTATCATATTTGCACATACCTGATTCAATTGTTGCATCTGCATATTGCTCTAATAATTTGCAGGCTCTTTCTATTGCCATGTATGTTCTATTTGGATCTATACCTTTTTCAAATCTATTGCTTGCTTCACTTCTTAATATTTTTTTAGATGTTTTTCTTACTTTAACAGAATCAAATATTGCTGATTCTATTACTACATTTTTTGTTGTATTTTCAACTTCTGTTGAAAGTCCACCCATTACACCTGCAAGACCTATTGCTTTTTCTCCATTTGAAATTACTATATCGTTTTCATCTAAAGTTCTTTCTGTATCATCTAATGTTGTTAGTTTTTCTCCATTTTCAGCCATTCTTACTTGTAGACAATTTCCCAGTCTATCTGCATCATAAAAATGTAGTGGTTGTCCTAGTTCAAGCATTACATAGTTGCTTATATCTACAACATTATTTATTGGTCTTATTCCACAAGCCATTAATCTATTTTTTATAAATGCTGGACTTTCTTTTATTGTTACATTTAATGCTTTTTTTGCTAGGAATAATTTACAGTTTTGTGTTTTTATATCGATTTTGAAATTATTGTTTATGTCTTCTCCTGATTCTGAATGTGATAAATCTACTGGTTTTACTTTTTTGTCATATATTGCTCCTAATTCATATGCCATTCCTAATATGCTTAATAAGTCTCCACGGTTTGCTGTTAGTTCAAAATCTATTACTCCATCATCCATTTGTAAATATTTGGCTGGGTCTTCACCAACTACTGCATCATCGCCTAGTTCACATATTCCTTCTTTGTCTGCTTGTGTTAGGAACTTTCCATCTATTCCTAGCTCTGCTAGTGAACACATCATTCCGTTAGATTCTTGTCCACGAATCATACCTCTTTTTATTGTTACATCTCCTGGTAGCTCTGCTCCTACTTTTGCTACTATTACTTTTAGTCCTGCTCTTACATTTGGTGCTCCACATACTATGTTTAGTACTTCAGTTCCTATGTTTACGGTGCATATATGTAGGTGATCTGAATCTGGGTGATTTTCGCATGTTAGTACTTGACCTATGATTAGGTTTGTTCCTCCTAGGAATTTTTCTGCTGAGTCATATTCGTTTCCTACTCGTGTCATGTCTTCTGCTATGTTTTTTAAATCTATGTCATTTATGTCTATGTAATCTTTTACAAAGTTTGTACTTAGTTTCATAATTTTTCTTCCTTTCTTTTTTAATTATCTTCTTGCGAATTGGTTTAAGAATTTTATGTCGTTTGAGTATAGTAGTCTCATGTCTGGTATTCCGAATTTGAACATTGCTAGTCTGTCTATTCCTGTTCCGAAGGCGAATCCGCTGTATTGGTCTGGGTCATAGCCGTTCATTTTTAGTACATTTGGATGTACCATTCCTGCTCCTAGTACTTCTATCCAGCCTGTTTTTTTGCATAGTGGGCATCCTTTTCCTCCGCATTTGAAGCATGTTACATCTACTTCGTATGATGGCTCTGTGAATGGGAAGTAGCTTGGTCTGAATCGTAGCTCTGTTTTTTCTCCTAACATTTTTTTCATGAATACTTCTAGTGTTCCTTTTAGATTTGCTAGTGATACATTGTTTTCTTTTTTGTCTATTACTAGTCCTTCTACTTGGTTGAATTGGTGTGAATGTGTTGCATCATCTTCTCTTCTGTATGTTTTTCCTGTGCATATCATTCTTATTGGTTTGTTTCCACCATATTCTAGCATTGTTCTTGCTTGTACTGCTGATGTTTGTGTTCTTAATAAGTAGTTGTCTGTTATATAAAAGCTGTCTTGCATGTCTCTTGCTGGATGTCCTTCTGGTAAGTTTAGTCTTGCAAAACAGAATTCGTCTGTTTCTAGCTCTGGTCCTGATATTACATCATACCCCATTGATACGAATAGATCTTCTATTTCTTCTATTACTATATTCATTGGGTTTTTGCTTCCTTTTTTTACTTTTTTTCCTGGAAGTGTTATATCTATTGTTTCTGCTGATAATTTTTTATTTAATTCTATTTGTTTAAATTCTGATTCTTTTTCTGATATTAATTTTTCTAATTCGTCTCTTACTTCATTTACTAAGCTTCCTATTACTGGTCTTTCTTCTGGTGATAGTGCTCCCATACCTCTTAATACAGATGTTAATTCACCTTTTTTTCCTAAAAATTTTACTTTAGTTTCGCCTAGTGTTTTTAAATCTGAAGATTTTTTTATTTCTTCAATTGCTGTTTGCTTAATTTGTTCGATTTGATCTTTCATAAAAATTTTCCTCCTTTTTATTTTTGGTACCAGTGTTGTCAATGGGGACGGTTCTTCTTGACAACTATTGATGTTTCCGTGTTGTCAAAAAGAACCGTCCCCATTGACAACCATTGACATGACACAAAAAAACTATTCAATCCTTAATAGGACGAATAGTTTCGTGGTACCACCTAAATTTATATATAATTTTATTATATACCTTGTTATAGTTTTAACGGTTCAACCGCATATGCCTACTGTTGTTTCAGCATATAACCTAAAAAGTGAAATTTCGTACATTTTTATTTTTGAGCTCTCAGCTTGTGCTCAATTCTCTGTAAAATATTTTTATTATGTACTACTTTGCTTTTTAATTGGCTTAATATGTTAACTATATTATCATATCTTTTGATTTCTTTCAATAGTTGATTGAAAATTTTTTATGATTTGTGTCAATTGGGACAGTCCTTTTTGACACCTTTGCAGAGCCATCCCAACTTTTATCCTTTTTTTAAATTTGCATTTTCGGTAATTTCTAAAGTTAATCCTTTTGATTTTGCTTTTTCAATTAAATAATCTAATTTTGCTTGTTCTGCTTTTACTGTGTATAAAAAATAATCTATTAATTTTCCGTCAGCATATTCATAATTTATTGATGCTTCTTGGATGCTTTTTTTTGTTTGTAATATTGTTAACATTAGCTCTTTATCTTTTTCAGCCTCTGTTTTTTCTTCTATTATTGTTTCCTTTTCGTATTGTGCTTTCATAGGCTCGTCCTCCATATTTATGTATTTGCTAATATTATATTCAGTTGCTTATGTTATTATGATAATTTTCGTCTTTCAAAAAATTTGTTATTAAGATTTATTTTTTCAATTTTTTTTATTGTTTTATATTTTTCTACAAGAAAAAAAGCCCTACGCACAAAGTGCATAGGGCCACCATTTAGAAATTCAATTGATTATTCAAGCTTTTTTATACTTCACAGCATTTGGATTAGTAATTCTAATCTCATTAACTCCTCCACCTTTGCTGTGGTCAGTGGCAAGAATTTCTTTTTCAAAGATTGCTCTTTCTTGCAAAAGAACTTTCTTATTTGGCTTTGGATTGTGTTTCCTCTGCCAATAATCAAGATGAATGTTCTTTGGTAAATTCACTTCAATAAGTGTAATATCACCATTGTACCCGTAGATTCTAAGGCTAACTATCAATCCTGACAGCTGACATTCCTCAACAAAGGGCGTTTCAATTACTACATATTGTTCACTCATAACTGCTTTTTCAATCTCCTGAGCAAACATTTTGGTAGTTGCAAGAACATACTTCTCTTTTCCCATTTTTGTGGGAATTGAATTTCCGATTCTTTCATAGGAAATGTACTTTCCATTGCACACTTTTAACAATCTGCGAGCAATAGAAGATTTTCCGCAAGTGGTTGGGCCACAAATTATTATTATTGCCTTTCCACTTGGAATTTGAACAATTTGTTGTTCCATCAAAAACTCCTCTCTTGGATTCTTGGTTTATAACGTGCATTTCATATTATAACAAGAAAATAGCATAAAAGCAAATAAAATATATTACTTTTATGCTATTTTTTAATTCTAAAATATTTACTATTTAACTAACGATATTTGGGAGTCTTTATATTATAATCGATTTTTAGTGATTATTAATTTTTATTCATTAATTATTTTTTCTATTGAATTTGCTCTCATTTCTTTTATAATTTTGCAACTTTCATCAAGTTTTGCTTGCTCTTCATCTGTTAAATCTAAGTTAACAACTTCTCTTATACCATCTGAACAAATAATCGCTGGAACTCCAATGTATATATCATCTTGTCCGTATTCTCCATCTTTTAAATATGCCGATACAGTTAATATTCCATGTTCATCTTCTAAAATCGCTTTTACTAATCTGCTTAATGCTACACCAATTCCATAGTATGTTGCTTTCTTTTTGTTAATTATTTCATATGCTGCGTTTACAACATCTTTGTGAATTTTTTCTAAATCGTCCATTGGGTGATTATTATCTTTCATTACATCAGATATTTTTTTGCATCCTACATATGCATGATTCCATGGAACAAATGATGAATCTCCATGCTCTCCCATTACATATGCATGAATATTTTTGCTTGATACATTTAAGTATTCTGCCATTATATAACGTAATCTTGCTGTATCTAATACTGTTCCTGAACCAATTACTTTGTTCTTTGGTAGTCCTGAAACCTTAGCTACAACATATGTCATTATATCAACAGGGTTACTTGCTACAACAATTACGCCATTAAATCCACTTGCCATAATGCTTTTTGTTATACTTTTCATAATTTTTGTATTTGTTTCTGTAAGCTCTAATCTTGTTTGACCTGGTTTTTGTGCAATTCCTGCTGTTATTACAACAACTTCTGCATCTTTGCATTCATCATAATCTCCAGCTTTTATGACCATTTTTTGTGGTGCAAATGGTAATCCATGAGATAAATCCATTTCTTCTCCGATTGTTTTGTCTTTATCTATATCTATTAATATTAGTTCGTTTACTCCTCCTCTATTTAGCATAGCATATGCCATACTCATTCCTACAAATCCAGTTCCTACTAAAACAACTTTTCCTTTTTTCATATTTATTCCTCCTTGCATATTATTTTTGCAGTCTTAATTATATACCTTATTTTGGAATATTTAAAGTTTTTACATAAAAATTTTTAAAATTATAAGTAATATCACTCCTGGAATTCCTAAAAATCCAGAACATAATATCGTCAACCAGTTAAGTCCTATGTGAAAATTAAATCCGCTTCCAATAATATTTATTACATATATTAATATTCCTCCTATAATGGAATTTATTACTAATTTAAAGATTTTTTTTATTGGAAATAAAAAGAGCTTTCCTATAATTAAGATTAATATTATACATCCAATATAAACTAAAAAAGCATACTCGCCCACATAAATCACCTCTTTATTATGTATGAGATTTATGGACAATTATGCTTTTTTATTATTTAAAATTTATTCTTGAGTTAGAACTGCTATAGCGCATTTTATGCCATCAACAGCAGCAGACATTATTCCTCCTGCGTATCCAGCTCCTTCTCCACATGGATATAATCCTTTTATGTTTGATTGTTTATTTTCGTTTCTTGTTATTTGCACTGGTGATGAGCTTCTTGTTTCTACTCCTGTTAATATTGCATCTGGATGTGCGAATCCTTTTATTGATTTATCAAAATATTTTATACCTTCAATTAGAGTTTTTGATATAAAGTCTGGCAATATTTCATTTAAATTTGAAAGCGTTACTCCTGGCTTATATGTTGGTTTTATTTCACCTATATGTGTAGATTTTACGTTGTTTTCAAAGTCTTCAAATCTTTGTATTGGTGCATTATAATTACTTCCTCCTAACTTAAATGCTTTTTGCTCCAAGTCTTTTTGGAAGTACATTCCTTCTAGTGGTGATTCACCTTTAAAATCATTTGGTGTTACATTAACTAGAACTGCACTATTAGCATTTTCACCATTACGTGCATATACGCTCATTCCGTTTGTTACAATAGTTTCCGGTTCACTTGATGATGCAATTACTGTTCCTCCTGGGCACATACAAAATGTGTAGCATGAACGATTTTCTCCATGATATGCCATTTTATATTCTGCTGGTGGTAGTTTTAATTTCGTAATTTCTCCATATTGTGATTTATTAATCATGCTTTGTTTATGCTCTATTCTAACTCCAATAGAAAAGTTCTTCTTTTCCATTTTTACGCCTTTTTCGTATAATTTTTCAAATGTCGATCTTGCGCTATGTCCTATTGCTAAAATTACCGTATCTGTTTCTATTCTTTTGCCACATATAACAGCTGTTACTTTTGAATTTTCAAACTCAAAGTCTGTTACTTTTTCATTAAATAAAAATTCTCCACCTAGCTTTATTATTTCATTTCGCATATTTCGTATGATATTTATTAAGTTATCTGTTCCTATATGTGGTTTATTTATATATAAGATTTGCTCTGGTGCTCCAAAATTATAAAACTCTTTTAAAACAATTTTGCATAAAGGATTATGAATTCCGCTTGTCAATTTACCATCAGAAAATGTACCTGCTCCTCCTTCTCCAAATTGAACATTTGATAATGTATTTAGTTTTCCTGTTTTTTGAAATTCTTCAACATCTTTTTTTCGTTCGTCTACAGTTTTTCCTTGCTCAATTATTATTGGTTTTATACCATTTTGAGCTAATGTTAATGCTGAAAATAGACCTGCAGGTCCAGCTCCAATTATAACTGGTCTTTTTGAAGATTTTCTATTTACAATAATTTTAAAAGGTTCTTCTTTTTTTACAATTTGAACATTTTTTATTTTATTTTCATTTTTACATTCAAGCTCTACCGAATAATTATAAAATATATCAGCTTTATTTCGTGCATCAATTGATTTTTTTATTATTCTTCTTTCAGTTACATCGTTTTTATTGATTTTATATTTTTTATAAATCTTTTCAAATAATTCGTCATCAGATAAATCTGCTTTTATTTTAATATTTGTTATTTTAATCATTACATATTCCTCTTATTTATTTTTTGAATATTATATTATAAAATTATGTAAAACACAATATTTATAATACAATATCTCAGGAACTGCTATTAAAAACTTAAATTGTAACTATTTATTTTCTTTTACATAATAATGTCTTATAGGTTTTAAATTATCATCTAATTCATAACAAATAGGATTTCCAGTTTGAATTTCTAATTTAATTACATCTTCATCACTTATGTTATCTAAATACTTCATCAAACCTCTTAAACTATTTCCATGTGCAACTATAATAACATTTTTTCCATTTTTTATATCTGGTTCAATATCTGATTTCCAATATTCTGTTACTCTTTTTATTGTGTCAATTAAATTTTCTGTTTTAGGTAATTCATCTTTTGTTAAATCTGTATATTTTGGATCATTTCCAGGATATCTTTCGTCATTTTCATCTAATTCAGGTGGTCTTACATCTGTACTTCTTCTCCAAAGTAAAACTTGCTCATCGCCATATTTTTTTCTTGTTTCATCTTTATTTAAACCTTGTAGTGCACCATAATGTCTTTCATTTAATTTCCAACTTCTTTTAATTGGTATATTCTCTTCACCCATCTCTTTAAGAATAAAATCCAATGTATCTTCTGCTCTTTTTAAGACTGAAGAATATGCCAAATCAAAATGATATCCTTTATTTTTTAATGCAATTCCTGCTTCTTTAGCTTCTTGAATTCCTTTTGGTGATAATTCTACATCTGTCCATCCTGTAAATCTATTTTCTAAATTCCACTCACTTTGTCCGTGTCTAACTAATACTAATTTTATCATAAAATACCTCCAATTTTCTGGGACGGTCCTTGGCCTATTCTTTTCAAGAGCCATTTTCCCTTTTTTTTTGAAGACCGTCCCATTATTTTTCAAGGACCGTCCCCATTTTTTTGTTGTTATTCGTTTGCTTTTAAGCTTGTGACCATGTCTATACTTTTTACTTTTTTTGATAGCACTTTGTTTACTACCCATGATACTATGTATGTTCCTAGTATTGCATATAGATATGACACAAAATTTATTTTTGCACTAAAGTCATAATTATCTCCAAGTGCTGCTTTGAAAATATAATCTGTCATTATAAATCCTAGTGGTAAACCTAGTATTATTGCAACAATTGTAATCCAAATATTTTGTTTTATAAATATCTTTTTTATTTGTTTATCTTTAAAACCTAATACCTTTAATGTTGCAAATTGATATTGTTTTTCACTAAAGGATAATATTCCTAAATTATATATAATAACAAAACCTAGTATTGCTGAAACAAGTATTAATATAACAATCATCATCTTCATTGTTTGTAACATACTTTGCATTCCTTGTTTTAATGTTTCAATACCTTGAATTGTTTTTACACCTTCAATTTCTGTAGTGTTACTTAAATCATAATTCGTATATACTGAATCAGCCTTATATGTTAAACCTAATTCTTCTGCATATTTTCTTGTCATAGTAAGAGATTGACTTTGTGGGTCACGGTTTAATCCAACAATTTTGGTTGTATACCATTTATCATTACCAAATACATGCCATGTTATTTCATCGTCAACATTTAAATTTAATTTATTGGCTAATTTTTCTGTAACATATACTCCTCCATCTTTTAATTCAATTATTTCTTTTTTATGTCCAGTTGTCTTTAAAACTTCTTTTGAATCATTTATTGTAATTGAATTAGCTTCTTTAGAATCATCACTTTTTTTAATTTCAATTCCTAAAGTTTGACTTGTTTGATTTCCATATTCATTAATTATTTTATCATATTGTTCATTAGTATAATCATCTTCAAGTGTAAGTTTATATTTAAATTTATAAAGATCATCAAATTGCCAATCTAAATATGAATTCATTGTATCTAGCATTCCAAATGCACAAACGATAAGCATTGTACATCCTATTACACCAACAATTCCCATTACTGTTCTGCCTTTATTTCTAGCAATATCTCTTAAATTCCATCTTGTTGATAATGATGATTTTTTAAATATTCCTTTTGTTGTTAAATCGAATTTAGTTTGTTTAACTTTTGGAATTTCTAATCTTAAAGCTTCACTAGCAGGTTCTTTTAGCACTTTTCTACATGATAAATATGTTACAAATGTTATAAGTAGTATAACTGCAATTGCTAAAATATATACAATTGGTAAAATTACAGTATGGTATACTGGCATTTCAAAATATGAAACTTCCATATTTAAGAAAAACTTTCCAAGTGATAAATCCCCAACCACAACGGCTACTATACTTGCTACTATGCTTATATAAAATCCGTAACTAATATAATGTCTAATAATTTTATTATTTTTAAAGCCTAAAGCTTTTAATGTTCCTATTTGTGTTCTTTGTTTTTTTACAAACCTATTCATAGTTGTTACAACTGATAATACAGCTATAAATAAGAATAGTAATGTAAATACACTAGAATATGTTTGACCTTCTTCAATTTCTGAATTATATGTTACATATGATGCACTTGCCTCTCTGTCTGTTACAGCAATTGCAGACTTTATGTTGTTTTCAATATCAGCTTTTGTTTCGCTTAATTTATCTGTATTATCAACATCTACAATCATTGAATTGAAAACATAATAATCTTCTATATTAAAATTTGGAATACTATTTTCTATCATTTGGTTATCTATATTAACTCCACTTTGAGCTAACATTGGATTTGTTTCCATCATTTTTTGTTTTAAATTATCATATATATAATCTTTTGGAAATTCGTTTATTGACATATATACATATCCAAAATCTTTATGATTTGGAAATATTTCAGACTCATCTTTTACTGCATATACATGGTCTGGTGTATTTATTAATCCTACTATTTTTTCTTTTATTTTATATTTTTGATATGTAAGAGTTATTTCATCTCCAACTTTTAAATTTAATGTTTTAGCTAAATAACTATCAAACCAAAGGCCAGACTTTTCTTTATCAAATCCTTCTCCAGCCACAACATACATTTTTGAAATATTATTTGATTCAATAAAATTTGCTTCTATTGTAATATCATCATAATTATCTAATGTTGTTGTTAATGTTAATGCTCTTTCTGCATCTTTAATATTATCAAGCTCTTTTACTTGTTTTAAATCATCTTTTGAAAAATTTAAACCTGATAACCATAAATCTTGAAGATTATTTTTTTCGTAATAATTATCTGCACTTACTTGCATTCCATCCATATACGCATGAACTCCAGCAAACACAAATACACCTAAAAATACCATTAAAAATATTGTAAAAAATTGAGATTTGTTATATTTTATATCTCTTAAAGTTTTCTTTCTTAACATTACCACTTCACCTCATCAATCTTTTTAGGATTTGAATTTGGTGTTACGCTTTCTATTTTACCATTTTTTACTCTAATTATTGTATCTGCAATATCTGCAAATAACGCATTATGAGTAACAATTATTACTGTATTTGAACCATTATTTCTATCACATTGTTTTTTTAATAATTTTAAAACTTCTACACCTGTTTTTGAATCTAATGCTCCTGTTGGCTCATCACATAATAATAATTTAGGATTTTTTGCAATAGCTCTTGCTATTGAAACTCTTTGTTGTTCACCACCTGATAATTGATTTGGAAATTTATTTATATGTTCTATTAATCCAACATCTTTTATAGCTTCTTTGCTATCTATAGGATTTTTTACTATTTCTTTTACTATATCTACATTTTCTAGTACTGTTAATGTTGGTAATATATTATAAAATTGGAATATAAAACCTATATTTTCAGCTCTGTATGTACTTAATTGGTCTTCGTTATAATTAGAAATATCTTCTCCATCTATTATAACATCACCTTTTGTTGGAATATCCATTCCTCCAATTAAATTTAATAATGTAGATTTACCTGCTCCTGAAGGTCCTAAAACTACTACTAATTCACCTTTGTTTATTGATAAATCAATTGAATCTAATGCTTTAAATTCTTTTTCTCCTGTTTTGTAAGTTTTACTTACATTTTTTAATTCTACTATTTTTTCCACTATTATCCTCCTTATGTGAAATTAATTTCATATTTTTTTTCTTGTATATTATACTCATTCATAAAAATAAAGTCAATATAATATGAAACTTTTTTCATATTATTTGACTTTATGGAAATTATTTTATATAATAAAAAATAATTAATTTATATTTTATAGTATTGAAAAGGAAAGGTGTATACTATATGAGTGACAACGAAATAAGAGAGCCTGTTCAAAAGCGCTCTATTGAAAAAAAAGAAAAAATAATAAAAGCTGGATTTGATCTTATTTGTGAAAAAGGATATTATAATACAAATACTGCTGAAATAGCTAAAAAAGCTGGAGTTTCTACAGGTATTGTGTATCAATATTTTAAAGATAAACATGATATTTTAATTGCCGGTATTCAAAAGTATGCTAGTGATATTTTCTATCCTATGCTTAATACTGTAACGACAAAAGTTGATTTAAGTCCACAAAATTTTCGTGATGTTTTAAAAAATATGATTAATCGTTTTATTGAAAATCATAAATTATCACAATCTGCACATCAAGAAATTATGGCTATGACACATTCTGATGAGGATATTGCTCATTTTTTTCAGGAACACGAAATATATATGACAGATACAATTGTAAAATTACTTCAAAGTCATGGTATTTGCAGTGAAAATTTGCCTGAAAAAGTACATATTTCTATTAATTTAATTGATGATTTATGTCATGAAATTGTTTATCATAAGCATAAATGTATGAATTATGATGTTATGATTAATTTGGTTGTTGATACTATTGTGGGATTAATTAAATAAAAAAACTAATATAAATTTAATCAAAAGCAATTTTGTTTAAATTTTATATTAGTTTTTTATTATTTTTATTGATTTTGACTCATTTCAATATAATGCCATGAATCTTTGCACATATCATCTAGATTTTTTTCAGCAACCCATCCTAGCTCTATTTTGGCTTTTGCTGGGTCTGCATAGCATTTTGCTATATCACCTGATCTACGAGGTGCTATTTTATATTTTACTTCTTTACCTGTTGCTTTTTCAAATGCTTTTACCATATCTAAAACACTATAACCTGTTCCTGTTCCTAGATTATATATAAATAAACCTTCGTGCTCTTTGTCAAGTTTTTCAAGTGCTTTTACATGTCCTTTTGCTAAGTCTACTACATGTATGTAGTCTCTTACACCTGTTCCATCTGGAGTATCGTAGTCGTTTCCGAATACTGATAGCTCTGGTAAAATTCCGGCTGCAACTCTTGCTACATATGGCATTAAGTTATTTGGAATTCCTTGTGGCTCTTCACCTATTAATCCACTTTCGTGTGCTCCTACTGGATTGAAGTATCTTAGTATGCAAATATCCCATGAGTTATCTGAATTGTATATATCCTTTAAAATTTGCTCTATAAATAGTTTTGTTGTTCCATATGGATTTGTTGTTCCTCCTGTTGGAAAATCCTCTGTTATTGGTACTGTTGCTGGATCTCCATATACTGTTGCTGATGAACTAAATATAAATTTTTTACAATTGTGTGCTCTCATTACATCTAATAAAACTAGAGCTCCTGAAATGTTGTTCATATAATATTCTATTGGTTTTTTTACTGATTCTCCAACTGCTTTGTATCCTGCAAAATTTAAAACTGCATCTATTTTATTTTCTGTGAATACTTTGTTTAGCTCTTCTTTATTTGAGTAATCCATTTCGTAAAACTTAAAATCTTTTCCTGTTATTTGTTTTATTTTGTCTAGTACTTCTGGTTTGCTATTTGAAAAGTTATCTATAATAACGATTTCCTTTCCTGCGTTTAATAATTCGACTGCTGTGTGGCTACCAATGTAACCAGCTCCGCCTGGTAATAAAATTGCCATAATTCATACCTCCTTGTTTTTTTGCATTATATAGCAATTTTTATTTAATGGCAAGTATTTTGGTATTTTTTTGTTATATTTGTGGAGAGATAATTTTATTATTGTTTTGCTTTTTGTTCACTATAGTGAACAAAAAATGAATTAATTATTTTACTATATCATTCTGTATTTCTTATCGTTCACTATAGTGGATAACAGAGTTATAAATTGCCAGTAGAACTCTTTAACATTTTCTGTATCTTTTTATTTTCTTATCAATATAATCTATTCCATCTATAGCTAAAGCTAAATATATTGGAAACATTGTTAGTATATATCTTGATCTATTTTCCCATATTAGTAAAAATACTATGATTCCTACCATTGAAATTGATAATATATATTTATAACTTGTATAATCTTTTTCTTTTATTAATTTAATGCAACTAAAGATTATTAAAATTAACAATGTTAAATGCATTACTTGTGGAAAATATTTATAAATATTTGAATATTTTCCATCATTTAATATGCATTCATGAATTATATTTTTATTTACTGGGTTTCTACTTAATTTTGCTGGTGCATAATATGTTCCATCAGTCCATGCATATTTTAATTTTACAGTTAGATGTTTAATAAAATCATTGCAAGTATAATTTCTCATAATTTCATTTATTTTTAACCTATCCGCTTCTCTTTTTTCTGAATAACTATTATAAGAAAGCGTATAATTTAAAAGGTCTTCGTTATAACTTCCATTATCAACTAATCCTATCATTATCCAATGTTCTATAGGCATTTTATAGTTTTCTATGTTAGATGACTTATTCAATTGTTTATTCATATTAATTGAAAATCCTAATAATACAACTATAGATGTTATACCAATAATACAATAATTTTTTAATGTTTTTTTATCTATTTTGGTAAGAATTTGATATACAACTATTGCTATAGCTATAAAAATGCTTGTAATCTTTACTTTCCAAGCTATAGCTAAAGTTATTCCCATTATAATTAATAAAATATTTTTCAATGTTGTTTTATTTTCATTTTCTTTTAAAATTAAAAATAAGAATAATATTAATGTTGAAAAAAACATTGATAAAGAATCTGTATAATATATTGCACAATGCATATATAATGGTGTTGTAAATAAACATATTATTAATGCTAATAGTGCCTTGGATTTATTATAAATTTTATTTATACAATAATATAGCAAAATTACAGTGGCTGTTATTATTAATGAATTAAATAATGTTGCTATAGTTATAAAATCACTACATTTGAATATATATGATATTTTAAATACAACTATATATATGACTGTAATCATTTGGTTATTTGGATATTGTAATAGATATCCTGCTCCTATATCTTCACTTCCTATTGTATAGTTTTTGGCTATATTAAATACATCTCCCATATCCCACGATGGATTTACCTTTAGTAGCTGTCCTAATACTATTGATAATATTCCAAATATTGAAAATAACACTATATGTATGTATTTTATGTGCTCTATTTTTGGAATTATTTTTTTACTTGTAAATATTAATAGAGCTAAATATATTGCTATACCTATTATAAGGTAGATTGGATTAAATTGATATATTATTGGGTCGTAGTTTAGTATTGCGTTTTGGATAATCCAGAAAAGAATTGACGAGAGTATGATTGGAAAGATTTTTTTTATATTATTTTTCATAGTTGGTCTCCTTTACTTTTTGATATTATATAATTTTTTTATTTTAATAACAATATATTTTTGATATAACACAAAATAAAGACAGACAAAGGACATTTTTAGTTCTCTTTGTCTGTTGATTATTTTCAAATCAAAATTTAATAATTAATATCAACATAACTATTAATTTTATTCGTATTACTTTTCAACCATAAACTATTTTTATACCTTCTCAATTATTGTATTTTTATATTGTTAATTTTTTATTTACTGAAATATTATATTTAAATCAACATTTCCATTTATTCCAGCTATATTTCCCTTGCTAGTATATTGCCAAATATCATATTTTCCCTTATAGTCAGTTTTATTATTTATAGAATTAGTATAATGTGCTACCCATACTTTATAGTTCGATAATTTACTCATATCTAAGTTATTATAAAACCAAAATTTACTCGCATATATCATACCAGAATATCCTTTTTGTTGTACTCTTTCACAAAAGGCCTTGCATACCTTAGTTCTTTCTTCTGTTGAAAGGTTATCAGCTCTACCAACTCGTGATGTTGTTGCATATTCAGAGTCAATTACTATTGGATAAGTAATGTTATAATTTTTTATTGCATTAATTACAAAATCTGCTTCTTCTATTGCTTCTGATTCGTTTACAGCTTGTGAATAAAAGTATACTCCGCATTTAATATTATTTTTTAATGCATTTTCTAAATTATAACTATAGCTATTATCATATACAATTTTTCCGGTACCCCAACCTCTATATCCAACTCTTATCATTGCAAAATCGATTCCTGATTCTTTTACCTGTTTCCAATCAATGTTATTTTGATATGAAGATACATCAATTCCATTTAATTCAGTAATTTTTTCAAAAATAAATTCTTGATTTGATTTATTGCTTTTACCATATGTTGATACTTTTGTTCCATTTTTTACTTCTCCATTTTCTACAGTTAAATATAATCCCGTTCCTCTAGAAATTATATTATATCTCCCATTCTCTGTTTCTCTTATAATCCACTTCTGTGCATCTGTATTATTCCAATCATACTGTTGTATCCTATTTCCATTTTCCATTACTCCATTTACAACATCCAATACTTTTCCTGATCTTTTTACTGTTAATGAATATAATCCATTTTCTATATATTTTATATTAAACCTCTGTTGTGGTACATTGGCATCTTCCCACATTTGAAGCTTTGCACCTGATTCTGTACTTCCTGAAACAATATCAAAAACTTTATTATTATTCATTACTGATTTTATTTCATATGTTCCATCTTCTATTGTTTTTTTTCCTATTTCTTCATTTACTTTTTCGAATTTAAGTCTTTGCGATTTATCGTTTTTTTCTTTATTTAATAAAAGCTCTGTTCCACATGCTGTATTTGAATTTGGAACCGTTATATATAAACCATTACATTTTGATATTATACTATATGTATCATCCTCGTTTTTCTTTATAATCCACTTTTGGGCATCTGTATTATTCCAATCATATTGTTGTACTTTTGTTCCTTCATATAATCCTCCATTTTCAACATCTAATACTTTATTTGAATTTCTTGCTGTAATTTTATAATATCCATCTCCTATATAATTAACTATATATCGTTGCTGTTTTACATTACAATCATTCCATATTTGCAATTTTGCTCGTGATTCATTACTTCCACCTTTTATATCAAAAATTTTATTATTATCTTCTTCAATTCGTATCTTATATTCGCCATTTTCTATTGTTTTTGTTCTATTTTCTTTCACAACTTTATCAAATATAAATTTTTGTTTTAAATTATTATCATTAGACTCACATAATACTATTTTAGTCCCACATGTTACATCATTACCTTCAATTGTTAAGGCTAAATTATTACATTTGGATATTATGCTATATGTACTGTCTTCATTTTTTTTAATAATCCATTTTTGTGCATCTGTATTATTCCAATCATACTGTTGTACTTTTGTTCCTTCATATAGACCTCCATTCTCAACATCTAATACTTTATTTGAAATTTTGGCTATAATTTTATAATATCCATTGCCTATATACTTTATATTATATCTTTGCTGTAATACATCACAATCATTCCATATTTGCAACTTTGCTTTTGATTGACTACTTCCTCCTTCTATATCAAAGATTTTTTCATCATCTGTCGCTGTTCTAATCTCATAATCATCATCATCAATTGATTGTACACCTTTTTCTATTTTAATTTTTTCAAAAACAAATTCTTGATTTGATTTATTGCTTTTACCATATGTTGATACTTTTGTTCCATTTTTTACTTCTCCATTTTCTACAGTTAAATATAATCCCGTTCCTCTAGAAATTATATTATATCTCCCATTCTCTGTTTCTCTTATAATCCACTTCTGTGCATCTGTATTATTCCAATCATACTGTTGTATCCTATTTCCATTTTCCATTACTCCATTTACAACATCCAATACTTTTCCTGATCTTTTTACTGTTAATGAATATAATCCATTTTCTATATATTTTATATTAAACCTCTGTTGTGGTACATTGGCATCTTCCCACATTTGAAGCTTTGCACCTGATTCTGTACTTCCTGAAACAATATCAAAAACTTTATTATTATTCATTACTGATTTTATTTCATATGTTCCATCTTCTATTGTTTTTTTTCCTATTTCTTCATTTACTTTTTCGAATTTAAGTCTTTGCGATTTATCGTTTTTTTCTTTATTTAATAAAAGCTCTGTTCCACATGCTGTATTTGAATTTGGAACCGTTATATATAAACCATTACATTTTGATATTATACTATATGTATCATCCTCGTTTTTCTTTATAATCCACTTTTGGGCATCTGTATTATTCCAATCATATTGTTGTACTTTTGTTCCTTCATATAATCCTCCATTTTCAACATCTAATACTTTATTTGAATTTCTTGCTGTAATTTTATAATATCCATCTCCTATATAATTAACTATATATCGTTGCTGTTTTACATTACAATCATTCCATATTTGCAATTTTGCTCGTGATTCATTACTTCCACCTTTTATATCAAAAATTTTATTATCATCTTCTTCAATTCGTATCTTATATTCGCCATTTTCTATTGTCTTTATATTATTTACTATATTTTTTTCATCTTTTCCATCTATTTCATAATTCACTTCCGTTTTATTTTCATCAATTACTTCATCATTATCATTTTTTATGGTAACTTTCTCTGCACCAACAAATTTTATACAAAATAACATTATTATAACCATTATAAAAAGAACTTTTTTTTTCATATCTTTCCCCTCCATATTTCTTATTATAAACCAAATACTTACTGTATTTCAATATAAAATTTATAGTAATTTTTTCAAACAAAAAAGATAAGTATTTTGCAACTTATCTTCTTAATAAAACAATATTTTCAAATTGTTATTATCTTATTAACATATGGAATTTTTCTTAAAACAATTGTTATACACAAACAAATGAATACTATTATAATTGAAGAAATAATTGTTTTCCCCAAAGATACAAATGTAATATATTCTGAAACTAACTTTACTACGATTATATGTACAAGATATATTCCCATTGAGTTTTTACCAATTGAGCATATTATCCTTGTAAAAAAATTATTATTTTTAAATTTAAAGCTCACAATAAAAATACTTAATATATACATTACCATTGCTAAAGAGCAATATAGATAATTGCTACTATAAAAAGATTTATTAATATCTGATACAAAAATTCCGTAGCTTATACTCACTATTGTAATCAATAATGTAATAATAAATATTTTATTTTTGTTTTTTAATAAAAGCTCTTTATTCTCATAAATATATCCACCTAACATAAAATATAAAATAAATGCTCCATTTGAAATTGGATTATAATGCTGAATACAATCACTAAGCCAATATGTGTAATCATTTATATTATATAAATTTAATAAATTAAATATCATATCTAAAGATTTAGTACCTATTGTAAAAAATACTACAACAATAAAAAAATAATTATATACTTTTTTATTATTGTCATGAACTATATTTAATATTGGATATAACAAATACAATGTAATCAAATTTTGCAAAAACCATAATATGCCAGAATATTCATTATTAATATCTACTGTAAGAATATTATGAATTATTTCTTTAGCACTTATATTTCCCTTAGAAAAAATTATTATATATATTAAACTCCATATAAATATTATTAATAATATTTTCATTATTTTTTTAATATGCTTTCTTAGATCTAATCTTTTATTTATTATTAAAAAACCATTAACAGTAACAAACAGTGGTACTCCTTCAATCATAAGCCTTACAATAAAACTAATATATGTTTTTAAACTTGGAGATACAACAAAATCAACAGATGCTTTGTAATTATGAATCATAATTACAAAAAATATAGCAATAGCTTTTATGAGATCAATGTAATCAAATCTCTTACTTTTATTTTCTTCATATGACATTTCAATATTTATACTCCTTATATTTTATGAACTCAAAACTGATTTAACACATCTATGATATATTTAATTTATTTTTATAGCTAAACATAATTTATACTTTTTTTATGTTATTCTAATTCTTTTGTTTTTCCATTAAAAACAAATAACTTGCTAAACACATAATTTAAAACCAAAATTACTATCTGTACTATTATTTTTGCAACTTTATCATTCATATTTGCTATACTAACAAATAAAAACATAAAAAGCATATCAATTAACAAAGTACTAACACGTGCCATATAAAACTTAGTAGCTTCTTTAAAAATATTTTTTCCTTTACTTTTAAATACAAATATTCTATTTGAAATATATGCAAATGTAACTGATAAAATCCACGATGTTATATTTGCAATTTGCAGTTGTATTCCGTTTTTTGGATTTAATATTGTAAATACAAGCGCATAATAAGAGCCTAAACTAATAACTGTAGTTAGCACACCAACTATCAAATAATTTAAAATTTCTTTATATTTTGTATACTTTTCTTTTATAAATTCAATTAGATTTTTCTTCATTTATTTTTTCCTTTTCTTTCTATATATATTGGTCTATTCTTTATTTCTGTGAATATTTTTCCTATATAAAAATTAGTAACTCCAAATAATATATTTTCAATGGAAATAATTAACAACACAGTTTCAGTAATTTTCCAGTACAAGTCACCATTATTAATACATGTTATTATCAACATAATTATAGATATGACAAATGTCAATAAGCCAAATTTTAATTGTATATATAAAGGACTAACTGAAAAATCTGTAATTCCATTAAGTGCATACTTTAACAATTTTTTTAGGTTCCATTTTGTTTCTCCAAATTCTCGTTCTTTAACTTCATATGGAATATAATAAATATTAAATCCTACATATGAAAATATTCCTTTAGAAAATCTGCTTTTTTCGCTTAACATTAAAATTGCATTCACAACATCTTTTCTAAACATTCTAAAGTCGCTGGCTGCATTCTTCATATTTAATCCAGTTTCTTTCGACATAACCTCATAGAATCTATCTTTTAGAATTGTTACGAATTTACCTTCCTTTCTTTTATCTTGGTAAGCTGCAATTTCATCATATTCTTTATTACTATCAAGGATTTCTTTCATTTCTACAATATATTTTGGATCTTGTTGTAAATCTGCATCTATAATTACAGAATATTTTCCATTACATTGTTCTAATCCCGCATACATTGCAGCTTCTTTACCAAAATTTCGCGAAAAGTTAACTAACTTTATATTACTACTATTTTCCATGCTTTTTTCAATTTCTATTAAAGTATTATCTTTGCTTCCATCATTTACAAAAATTATTTCGTAGTCAGATATTTTTCCTTTAAAATTCTTTTTTACACTTTCTACGAAGTTTTTTATATTTTTCTCCTCATTGAAGCAAGGAACTATTAAACTTACTTCAATATTTTCTTCATTCAACTTTTTGTCCTCTCTTTCTTACATATATAAATTCAAACACTAATATTATTATACCTATACTTGAAGCAATAATTCCCAATTTATAACCAGGGGCTTTATATGTTAATTCAATATTGTTTACACCTTCTAATAATTCAATTTTCATAATTTTATTGTATTCATTTAACTGACATTCTTCTCCATTTATTTTCAAAATCCACCCTTTAGTGTATGGAATTGTAATAAGAAGATTTTTCATGCTTTTTTCATTATTATAATTAATATTTATCTTATTTTTTGAAAAGTCAATTTGTTCTATTTCATTTTCATTTATCTTTTTAGTAGCATATTCTAGCTTTTCTAAATCGACAAAATATATTTGTGCCTCATCTGTTTTAATTTCTTCCTTGGCCTTAATTTCAATCTCTGTATTATCAGCATTTTCAATAGGAATATATACAATTTTAGGTGATAGCCATTTTGCATACTGTGTTATACATTTTCCATTTGAATATATTTCTCCATCATATTGGTTTTTCCAAGGAAAATATGCATATAACGAATATTTATCGTTGTTATTTCCCATATTTTCTACTGTGTATGTTTGAATATTTACATTATCTTCCATTTTATATTTTGCTTTTTTATATACTTCAACTTTTTCTCCTAATATACTAGAATACAAATTATTAACATACTCAAAAGAATTACCATTTTCTTCAACATTTTGTAAATCTCTAGTACTAAAAGCCATACCTAATGAATATTTATTATGATATACGTCTTTTCCATTATAAGTTCCTATCTCTTTGATCTTTTCTAATCCATTTATTTGATAGTTTGATAAAATATATTTTACCCCTAATAACGAATCAACTGGCAATATTGATGTATTTACTATAGTAATACATTCACCTTCCGTTCTATAACCCAAATTTGACAACAATTCAAGAGCATTATTATCTGGCGAAGATGTGTACCCAGAAATTGACATATAATTATATGCAAGTGCATCATTATAATAGGCTGGTAACTCACTCTCGTTTTGGTAGTTTCTAAACATAGTTTGACTAATTCTATAATTTGAATTATCATACTCCTTTATTTCATCTATTTGTTTTTGTTGATTCACTGAATAATCTTTATATAGGATATCACTACTACCCTCTCTAAACATTACCTTTATATTTAGAAATGTTTCTAAAAAAAATAATCCAACTAAAAATATATTTAATAATCTTTTTCTTTCTTTATTTATTTTAAATAATACACATACATCAATCATTAAGAAAAAGATAGTTGCATATATATATTTTATATCCGCCGATTTTGAAACCAATTGCAAAATCAATATAAGTACTGAAAAATATAATAAATATTTATATACTTTAACTTTCTGTTCTTTTTCAATATTTATAAATCCAAATGAACTTATATATATAAATGTAAATATTATTACATATGAGTATCTAAAATAATAACTTGTCGAATTTTTAAATAATGAAAACAATATAAATAGTGGTGTATAATAACATGTTGTAATCATAACTATTAGCATTAAACAAGATATAATCTTCTTTTTCATAGATATATTTTTTGAAGTAATCATACATAAAAATCCAATTACAGGAAAAGCTCCACAATATATTGAAAGTGATTGTGATGTGCTAACCGAACCTATATGATAATTAGCAATTGTACTTATTATATTTCCGTAAAATTCATTTTTTATCATTGCTATATCAAATGTACCGCCTTTTCCACCCATTAGAGAAAATACTACAGGGACAAATAAAGCTCCTGATATCAATACTCCTACAAACATAGCTAATGCATAAATAACACAAGTTTTAAGATTTTCTTTAATTTTTTGTTTTATTTCTATATTTTTAATGATTAATTCAAATATAAAATAAAATGCTGAAAATACACAATTTATTCCTCCAGTATACCAATTAAAGATTATAGATAAGCCAATAGAAATGCTTAAAAAATGTATTTTTTTCTCTCTTATTACTTTATCAATTCCCCAACATATTAATGGTAACATATATATTCCATCTAACCACATAACATTGGATGCCTGCGCTATACTATATTGCATTAAAGAATAAGATACAGATAAAACTATATTAATTAATGGATTTATTTTTTCATAAAATCTTTTCTTTAAGAAATAAGAAAATGTAAATGATGCAATTGATAATTTTAATAAAATCGCAATATTTAGAAATACATTTTTATCATTTATAAATTTTAACAACAAATTTATAGGTGATGCCAAATAATATCCAAAAATTCCTATTGCAGATCCTCCTATTGCTGTATTAAAGCTATAAAACATACTATCTTTTCCACATAAAATATTTTGTAAAAATGAAAAGAAGTCTAAATATTGTATTTGCGCATCCATTACAGCAAACGATTTATCTCCAAATGGTGCATATTTAAATATTATATATGCTAATAGTACTATTAGCATGGTCGAAAACAATGAAATAATACTTGTATATTTCTTTACTTTTTTATGCATTGCTATAATTCACCTTTCTCTTTTATTCTTATATCTATTAAAAAAATATATTTATTGCACTTTCTAACTCAGTATATGCTTTTTTACTTATTTTCTCTATCTCCTCATTTGTGCTATATCTATTACTTTTTTTCCATATTGTGTTATATCAATTTCAGAATATCACACATCATTACTGTTATTCTCATATTTACTAAAATCATAATTTAGAAGATTACTTAATTTTGTAAAATAATTTTTTATCTTTCCCACAATAAAACTCCTTATTTTCACTTTTATTTTATTTTATTAAGTAACATAAAATTTCCTTTGGTTTTTCTTAGTGCAATTATTCTTTTATTAATAATTTTTTCACTATTATAATATTCAGGATATTTCTTTAACTTATCATCAAATTCTATAAAAGGATTTTTTTCTTTATATAGTTCAGTTACAATCCAATACATTGTATAACATAGGTTTATTACCATATGTTTTTCAATATAATTTTGTTTTTCCTTTGACAAGCTATCTTTTCTAGCATTATACTCTTCAATAATTCTCATACACACTTTTTCTAATTGTTTTACATTTTTCTTATAAGACTCTGGTGACACAGATTGTCCTGCTCTTCCTAAATAATAGCTATAAATATACAACGGATAAAAAGTTACTGTATTGCTTACAAATGTTCCCATTAAATTAAATTCATTGTCTACATAAAAGCAATGTTCATCAATTTTAAACTTTAAATTTTGCAATAAATTTGTCTTATATGTTGTAGTATGAAGAAGTGGTCCCCAATCTATTTTTTCATTTCCTGGTACACATATTTCATCAAATTTATATTGATACCCTGGTATCATTTTTTTATATAAATCAGTTTTTTTATACTCGCCATTAACAGCAAAATCTTCATAATATTCAGTAAAAATCATATCTGAGTCTTCATTTTCAATAAATTCCATAAATTTATCTAATTGATTAATTACGTAATAATCATCTCCATCAAGTAATCTAAAATATTTTCCTGTTGCTAATTCTATACCTTTATTAATTGTAGAGCCATGACCTCCATTTGGTTTATCTATCATTCTAATAATACTTTGATTTTTTCCTTTATAATATTTATTTATAAATTCTTCTACAACTTCTACAGTATTATCTTTTGATCCATCGTTTATAACTAAAACTTCAAGTTTATTTGCATATTTAGATCTTAGTAGATTACATAATATTTGAATGATAAAACTTGATACATTATATGAAGCTATACTAATCGACAATAATGGTTTGTTACTCATCTCTGGAATTTCTATCTTTTCAACTTTGTTAAATTCTTTTATCAATTTCACATCGCTCTTACCATCAGAAATTATATCTACATTGTTTAATTTTATATTATTTACTTTTTCAAATATTTCTTTCTGTTTTAAGTTCATAAATATAAATTTAAAATTTTCTCTTGTGTTATATGATTCTATATCAGAATTTTCTTGAATATGATATTTATCAGTAACACCTTTTATATCACAGTTTAAATCATCGCCATATGAATATAATATTATTTGAGTATCCTTAATATCAACAGCATTCAAAATCTTATAATATGTTAACACTGGTTTATGAATCAAAATTTTCTTATATTTCTTCTTTAGTAATAAATTTCTAACTTGATTATATCCTGTTCTTAGTATGTTAATATTATCAAATTGATAAGAATAAGTATCTGCTATAAAATAATCATTTGCAACAACAACATCTATTTTTAATCCTTCTTTTAAATATTCTTTTACTCTCCTATATATTTCTATATTTATATTTTTAAACTCGTTTGAAGGGAAATCTGGTACAAGCACTAAAATATCATTTTTAGCAAAATTATATATTTCCTTATTTAAATCTTCATCGCTTTTACTCTTTATTTCTTTTTTTATCAATTTTTTAAATTTATTAATCATACTAAATTCCTCCTAAAATTTTTACTTTAACTCATTACTAACAATATTCATTGCCTCTTTTATTACATCATCCATATCATAATATTTATATGAAGCCAATCTACCTCCGAAAATAACATTTTTCTCTTTATTAGCTAAAGCTCTATATTTTTCAGCAAGCTCATTATTTTTTTCATCATTTATTACATAATAAGCTTCTTTTTCTGGAGTCCAGTCATCAGGATATTCATATGTTATTACAGTTTTTTTACTTGATTGTGTTGTATCAAAATGCTTATGCTCTATAACTCGTGTATATGCAACTTCTTTGCCTGTATAATTAACAACAGCATTTCCTTGATAATTTTCTTTTTCTATAATTTTTGTATCAAATTTTAATGATCTATATTCAAGTCTGCCTAGTTTATATTCAAAGTATTCATCCAACATTCCAGTATATATCACCTTTTCGGCAATTTCGTTCCATTCTTTTCTGTTATCAAAATAATTCGTATTTAATCTTACTTCTATTCCCTCAAGCATTTTTTCAACCAGTTTTGTATACCCCCCAATTGGTATTCCCTGATATTTGTCGTTAAAGTAATTATTATCATATATTAATCTGACTGGTAATCTTTTAATTATAAATGCTGGCAATTCTTTGCAATTTCTATTCCATTGTTTTTCTGTATATCCCTTTATTAACTTTTCATATATAGTTCTTCCAACTAATGAAATTGCCTGTTCTTCTAAATTGCTTATATTTTTTCCTTCCATTTCTTTCTTTTCTTCATTTATATGTTTCAAAGCATCCTCTGGAGTAATAACATCATTCCATATTTTTGAAAATGTATTCATATTGAAAGGCATATTATAAATTTCGTCTTTATATCTTGCAACTGGAGAATTTGTATATCTATTAAATTCAACAAATGAATTAACATAGTTCCAAACATCTTTATAATCTGTATGAAATATATGTGCACCATACTTATGTACCTGTATTCCTTCTATTTCTTGAGTATATACATTTCCAGCAACATTATTTCTTTTATCTATTACTAAAACTTTTTTTCCATTATTTTTTAGTAAATTCGCACAAGTACTTCCGAATAAACCACTACCAACTATTAAATAATCAAATTTTTCCATATAAACTATCCTCTCCTTACTATCTTCCTAAAAAATTTCCAAACCTTCGACTGTGTAAATTTTCTCCATAATTTAAAATTCCACAATTTTTCTTTCAATTTTTTTGCTATTTTTAATTTTTTTACTTTTTTAACATCTTTGCTATACACTTTTTCAAAAAAATTACTACTTTGATATATTGTTTTGTCTTTATCCTCAAACATACTAGCTATTATTAATTCTTTTGTAATTCCAATGGATTTATTCAATGCTAGTCCCATTTTGATCTTATCTTTATTAGGATTATTATATATATAATCAAATTGTTTATCCATGTTTTGAGCCATCTGTTCTAGTGTAAATCTATTTAATATTTTTTTTCTACAATTTAATTTTACTTTATCTAATCTTGAAATTACATCATCTATTGCTTCAACATAATTATTAATTTCTTTATCTGTATAATTGAATTTATATATCTCTTTTTCATTTTGATAACTTGGCACTAGCTTTCCAACATCGTCACCAACCAGTTCTCTTTGACCTCCAACATCTGCTGATATTACCGGTACCCCCATTGATAAAGATTCATACGCTGTTAGAGCTAGACCTTCCTTAATTGAACAATTAATTGTTATATCCGATATTCTATACATTTCTGGTGTTTTATTTGTGCTTGGTAAAAATTTTATATTTTCTTGCAATTTTTTCATTTTTAAAGCCTCTTTTAAATTTTTTAACATAGAGCCATCACCAACAATTAAAAACAATACATCTTTTCTTCTACTAATAGTTTTTTTAATGATTTCCGCTAATAGCATTGGTCTTTTTTGCTCTGATATTCTACATATATATCCAATTATAATTTTGTTATTGTTTTCCAGTCCATATTTTTTTCTTAATTGCATTTTATCATATTTATCAGGGTTGAATTTTTCAGTATCAACACCTATATAAACAGTTTCAACTTCATTATCTTTTCTTTTAAAATAATTTACTAATATTTCTTCAGTAACCGAATTGCAAACCAATGTTTTGTCAATTATTCCTTCTAACATACTAGAGCTACGAGCGTATCCACCATTTCTGTTATACCATTCTTCCATATGAATATAATCAACAATTGGAATTTGTGGATACATTCCCTTTAAATATGGTAAAATTGAATAACCAAAGAAACTACTTGTATTAAATATCATATTTATATTGTTTTTTTCCATAATATATTTTATAAATGATATGTAATCTTTACATTCAATAAAAGAAGTAATATCATATACATCAGCTATATTTTCAATTTTTTGTCTTAAATTATTTATTGCTGGCTCCGTAGAAATTAAAGTAAACGTATACTTATTTTTATCCAATCTTTTTATCAATTCCAAATTAAATATATCTGCTCCACCAATAATAATCCATGGAACAATCATGAGAATATTTATCTTATTATTTTTTTTCTGCTTTACTTTCACAAGATTTTCATTTTCAAAATCTATTTCTTCATAATTATATTTAAAAAATGGAAATTGTACTCCTTTATTTCTGCTTTCCTCATACTCCACATTAATATGCTTTTTAACATTATAATATGAATTATAATTTTGATATGACATCCAATTCAAATACCATGTAGAATGTACTGGTGCCATCCCTTTTTTTATCAAATTTTTCCAAAATATTGAGAACCCAACTGCATAGTCGGCATTGCTTTGAAAACCATTGATTTCTTCAAAAGCTTCTCTTCTAATCATAAATAATAAATTTGAATTTAGTTTTTGTGGAGAATAATATTCATCAAACAATTTATTTTCTATACTTTTTTCGCCATATACAACAGCATTCGAATAAGCCCATGATGCTTTAGAATGCGTAATTAAAGACCAATATGTAGTTTCTAAATATGTAGTTTCCATTAAATCCCCTTCTTTAAAGAAAACCAAATATTTTGACTCTTGGTTAACATTCTTCTCTCCATAATTATATGCATCGAAAATGTTATCATATACTTTATCAATTAATTTTATTCTTTTATCATTTAGTTTGTATTCATTATAATTTCCAATAATTATTAATTCAAAATTAGGATATGTCTGATTCAATATAGAATTAATAGAATTAATATTCATTTTATCATTATTTATTATGGGAAATATAATAGATATAATTGGTACTACCTCCTCGTATTCTTTAGTATTTAGTAGTTTTCCAGGTTTTTTATCAAAATCAAATTTCATAGTACATCCTCTCTTTTTATATTAATTATAACTCTTCTGCAAATTTTCTTTGTAATTTACTAAATATAGCATATCCAATCACACAAATAATAATACCGATTATTAGCAAAATTCCTAAAGGTTTCAGATTAGGCATTTGATGTAAATAAAACATCGATCTATATGCACTTATTAAATATGTCATCGGATTATATCTTAATATCCAACTGAAATCAGCTGGTATTGACTCTGGATTATAAACAATTGGTGTTGTGTAAAATAATAGTTGCATTAAAACTCCTATAATATGTTGCATATCTCTAACATATACTGTAATACTTGATACAATTAATGAAATGCCTATTAGTAATACATACTGTACAAGCATTACAATTGGATAAAATATTAAAAATCTACTTAAACCAACTCCTTCAAATATGGCAAATCCTACAATTAATATTGTTGAAATTACAAAATTAACTGCCTCACTAGTAACAACTGATATTGGTAATATTTCTCTTGGAAAGTATACTTTCTTTATTATATTTCCGTTTTCAATCATTGTACTTGACGATCTTATAATTACTGTTGAAAAAAATGTCCATGGTATTAACGCTGAACATAGAAATAATGTGTAATGTGGTTGTCCATTTCTCATTATTAATGGAAATATTATTGCATAAACTGCAATCTGCAATAGTGGATTTACAAAAGACCACAATACACCTAAAAAAGAATTTTTATATTTTCCTCCTACATCTTTTTTTACTGATGTTCTCAGCAATTCTCTATAATTATATAAATTTTTAAAAACATTTAAACACTTCATTTAACCACATTTCCTTCCTAATTTGCTATATTCTTTAAGTTGTTTCTTTTATATATTCTTTAATTACTTCACTAGTATCTCCATCCATTTTTACTTTTCCTTTATGAATCCATATTGCTCTATCACAAAGTTCCTTTGCTGAATCCAAACTATGTGTTACAAAAACCATCGTTTTTCCTTCCGCTTTTAATTCTTTCATCTTTTTTAAACATTTTTCTTGAAAATGTTGATCTCCAACTGATAAGATTTCATCAACTAGCAATATTTCTGCATCTACATTTATGGCAACAGAAAAAGCAAGTCTCATATACATTCCAGAAGAATATGTTCTTACTGGATTATCAATATATGTTCCTAACTCTGAAAATTCTATTATCTTATCCAATCTTTTATTTATCTCATCTTCTGTTAGACCAAATATAGATGCATTAAAATATATATTTTCTCTACCAGAAAAATCAGGGTGAAAACCAGCTCCTAATTCAAGTAAAGATGTTAACTTACCATTTGTTGTTATTTTCCCTTTATCTGGATATATGATTTTAGTCATAAGTTTTAATAATGTCGATTTTCCTCCACCATTAACACCTATCAAAGCTACTGCTTCACCTTTATTAATTTCTATGTTAATATCCTCTAATACTTGTCTTTCTTCTTTTTTGTTTCTATTCCAGAATAATATTTTTTCTTTTAAACTATTTGCTTTATCAAAATATACTTCAAAGCTTTTATATACATGATCCACAATAATACTCTTACTACTTTCTTCTTGCATACTATACCTCTTTCTAAATTTATTAAATCCCCTAAAATTTTTTTAATTATTTCACAAAATCTCTAATTTGTAAATACATAGCTTAACATAAATTTATTAAAGTTCACTTTAACTCTGTAACTTGATTTACTATTTTTTTCAAATATATATTAGTTTTTATACACCCTGGTATATACATCATAGCTATTAATATTTTATTAAGCAAGGTTCTATTCATTATTTTATATTTCTGTCCAGTCAAGTACCCAAACAAAATAAAATGCTTAATAACATACAACCTCTTACCAAAAGAAACCCCTTTCATATCCATATCATTCAGAATCTCATAAAAATACATATAATACCCAAATGGATTATTTACAAATTCCTTATTAATATTCTTCGTATATCCTTCCTCTTGATACTCACATACCATCATATACTCATTATTACAAATCATCTTGTAATCCTTATCCATTTTATGATACATTCTAGATTCTGTAACAAATCTTTCATTATGCTCTAATTCATATCTATACTTTTTTCTAACTTCAGTAATAAAAGCTAATGCTTTTTCGCCTGTTCCGCCTTCTTTAAAATATAAATCAAACATTGTTGTTTCTTCTTTTTTAAATGTATTTCCCATATTATTTCCATTTTGATCAATTTTTAAAAAAGCAAATGCATAAATATCTTTTCTTTTTTTGTTCTTTTCATATAAATCCTTAATTTTATCAAATGCTCCATCTGTAAAATAATCATCTGAATCACATTCTATCCATATTTCACCTGTTACATATTGCGCTAAATTATTTATTGCTGTCATTTTGCCTTGATTTTGTTGTTTGAAAAATTTTATTTCAATTTCATTTTTAGCAATATAATCTTTTATCAAATTTTCTGTTTCATCTTTAGAGCCATCATCCATTATTAACCATTCTATTTCATAATTATTAGATTTATTTTTTATTAAGCTTTCATATAATTTAGGTAAACATTTTGCTCTGTTATATGTTGCTGTTAATATGGAAAATTTCATTTAATCACCTACTAATTCTATAATTTTTTGTAACTTTTCTGTATTGTCATATTCAGTATTTGTTTGTGTATTATTAAATATTTTGTCATCATTATCATTTAATAGCTTATACAATCCATCATAAATTTCATCTTCACTATTTTCTAATATCAATGCCTTTGGATAATTTTCTATGCACTCTCGTGCTGCTGTATTTGTTATTATTATTGGTTTGTTTAATATTTTTGCTTCTTCTAATACCATTCCATATCCTTCAAATTCAGATAATAAACAAAAATAGTTTGCATTTTTTATATATGGATATGGATTTTCTTTTTTACCTAATAAAATGAATGTATCTTCTACATTTTCTTGCTTTATTAGTTTTTGAAGATTTTCTTTTTCTGGTCCATCTCCAATTATATATACTTTGTGTTTTAAACCTTGCTTTATTAATTTACTATGAACTCGTATAAATCTATCTATTGCCTTTTGCTTTACTAATCTACATACTGTTAAAAAATTTATTGAATTATAATCAAATTCAACTTTTATATTATAATTTGATTTTTTTATTACCAAATCTTTATCTATATAATTATAAATAACATGCATATTTTCTGTATTTAAATCATTATATATGTTTTGAAATTTTTCCATATTATCTTGACTTACAAATACTAAATCATTGTACTTCTTGTATATGTTTTTATCTATATATTTTTTTATTTTTGATTTTAAATCATTGCCAAATACTTTTTCTATGTCATTATGAATCCACGCTATTTTGTGAACATCTTTATTTTTTGTACTAAATAATCTTGTTATTGGTCCTTCTAAAAATGCTATTTCTGTGTCATAATTTTGTTTTATTTTTTTATTATAAATTATTTTGCTGAATAACAATATTTTTATTGGAATCCACATTTTTTGTAATTTTGTTAATTCATCATATCTGCAATTATATAAAGCTTTAAATTTTACATTTTTGTTTAAATCATTTTTTAGCTCTCCATTGTCATATATTGAAAATATTGTTATATCGTATTTTTCTGATAGCTTATTTGATATATCTACTAATACTCGCTCTGCTCCACCTAGTGTTAGGCTTGTTATTCCAAATAAAATTTTTTTAATTGTTATCACCTCTTTAAGCACTAAAAATAGCACAATATATTTTATATGTAAATTTATTTACTGTTTTCATATAAAAATTTTTTGCTGATTTATCTTTTTTTAGTATTTCATTTTTCTTCCAATTTGGAAATTCGTTATTTAGTCTTGTCCACGTTTCATTTAATAATTGCTTTCTTATTTTTGCATCTTCTATTTTTGTAATTCTAAATAACGAACTGCATAATAGTAATCGTGCGTATGTATATTCTAGCTCTGTTTTATATTCTTCATATAAATTATTTTCTTTGTAGTATTTTATTACATTGTCCATTATTGTGAATATTTCTTTTGTTCTTTCATTTTGCGTATTTGATATTGATGAACTTCTTTGAATATAGTGTATTAATGGCTCTTTTACAAATGATACTTTATTGTAATATGGAACCATTTTATAAAAGAATTCTACATCTTCATATCTTAATCCTTTTGGGAACTCTATTTTGTGCTCTTCGATTAAGCTTCTTTTTATTAATTTATTCCATGCAACAACTCTTGCATATGTTAACATTTCTTTTTTGTTATTATATATTTTTCCTGTATCAATCTTTTTTCTATCTGGATATTCCCATATAAAATCGCATTCTACCAAATCACTGTCATCTTCTTTTGCCTTGTTGTACATTTTTTCATATGTATCTAGTTCCACATAATCATCTGAATCTAAAAATGCAATATACTCTCCTGTTGCATGTGGTATTCCATAATTTCTTGCATCAGATAATCCACCATTTTCTTTATCTACTAATTTTATTTTATTTGGATATTTTTCTTGATATATTTCTATTAATTTTTTTGAATTGTCTGTAGAACCGTCATTTACAACTATTATTTCTATATCTTTTAAAGTTTGATTTACTAATGAATCCATTGACCTTACTATATATCTTTCTACATTGTATACTGGTACTATAATACTAACTTTAGGCATATTCCCTCCTATTATCTTAATTTTAAATACCATCTTATATTTATATTTAAAATTATTTTCTTTAGTAATTGTTTAAAATTTCTCGCTTTTATATTTTTTAATATTTTTCGCTTTTTAATTTCTTTTATATAGTATTTTTGATTTATTTTGTTTAAATCTTCTATTTTTAAAATTATATTGTTTGTATAATATATTTTTAAATTTTCTAATGTTTGTTTAGATATATTGTATTCTTTTATTTTTTCATTCATATAATCATAATGGTATAGCATATCTAATGCTCTTTTCATTATTTTTTGTTGGTCATTTCCTCGTGTTATACTTGAACTTGATTGATAATAATAATATCCATATACATTTGTTGATGCTACTTTTTTTGCCTTTAACATTATTAGTGATGTTAATGCAAAATCTTCATGTAATTTTCCTACTGGATATTCAAAATTGTTTTCTTTCCAGAACTTGGTTTTATATAAGTATAACCACGCTGGTTGTAACATTACATCTTGATAATATAATGTATTAAATGCTTCTTCTCCTGTTTTTTCTTCAAATATTGGGCCATCTACTTTTTCCGTTTCATTATAGTTTTCGTCTACTTTTACTAGTTTGTATTTTATCATATCGTAATCTAAATCTAAGTATTTTTGTAATTTTGAAAACAAATTTACATCTATGTAATCGTCAGAATCTAAAAAGCATATATAATCACCGGTTGCCTTTTGTATTCCATAATTTCTTGCATCTGATAATCCACCATTTTCTTTTTTGTAATATTTAATATTTTCATATTTTTGTAAATATGGTTGTATTATTTTTTCTGAACTATCTGTAGAGCCATCATTTACTAGTATTATTTCTATATTGTTGTAGCTTTGACTTTCTACCGAATCAATACATTTTTTTAAATATTTTTGTGTGTTATATATCGGAATTATTACGCTTATTAATTTCATTTCCGCCTCCTAGTTTTTGAATTGCTACATACCACTTCAATTTTCTTGTGTAGTTTCTTGTGTAGTTTTACTTCAATATAATATCCTCTACTTTTTCTATTATTTCATTATTATATTTTTCTGGGTCAAATTTATTTTTTATTTCATAGCCGTTGTTTATAAATTCTTCCATTGCTTTGCTTATTTGTTTAACATCTTTTGAACAAACTATGCCATATTTTCCTTCTATATCTTTTTTACTATCTGATACATCTGTTGTTATTATTGGTTTATTAAACACCAATGATTCTATATATACAACTGGATATCCTTCAAAATTCGATGTTAAAATTACACTATCACATTCTTTAAAATACGGATATGGATTCTTTTTTGGTCCCAAAAATATAATTTCTTTTTCTAAATTTAAGTCTTTTACCTTTTTTTTGTAATTTCGTGTATCTGGACCAACTCCAACTAATATTATTTTAAATTTATAGTTTTCTTTTTTTAATACTTCCGCTGACTTTATTAGTTTTGTTAACTGTTTTTGTTTTTCGTCATGTCTTCCTATATTCAAAAAAGTTATTTCATTTTTATCTTTTTTAAAATCCGTTATAACTTCTTCCGATTTTTTTATTATCTTATTATAGTCTATTAAATTATTACATACTATTAATTTGTCTTTTAAATTTTTATATCTATTTTCAAAATCTTTTTTAGATTCTTCTGACACAAATACTATTTTAGTAAACTTTTCTGCATTTACATTATTGAAAAATTCTAAATATTTTCTTTCATCATTTTCAAAGAAATTTAAATAATTATTATGTACCCATAATACACTATTTTTTGATGATGTTCTTGCTACAAATGATGATGATAATGAATATGTTGCAAATGATATAGCACAATCAAATTTTTTTTTATATTTTAATATAAATTTTAATCTATTTAATGCATTTTTTATTTTTGCTAGTATTTTATTTTTATTATAGCTTGGTGAATATTCTATAATTTTTATATTTTTATCTATTGTGTCTAAAAATATTCCTTCTTTTTTTTCAAGTACTAATGTTATGTCATACTGTTTTTTTGCTAAGTAATTTATTAATGTTACTAATGCTGTTTCAATTCCACCAAGATCTAAAGAATATGCTGCAAATAATATTTTTTTCACTATATTTCAGCCTCCATCTTAATATATTAATTACTATCTTTCTTATTTCGCTCTTCCATTCTTTTCATTTTTGCTTTATTTAGGTCTGCTTTTCTTGTTATATCTTTATATCCAACTGCAATTATTGCAGATACAACCATTGCAAATGATACTGCTTTCCATACACCACTTTCTAGTAAAACAATTGCAAATACTCCTAATATTGCACTAAATCCATATAATATAAATACTGCTTCTTTTTGAGTATACCCTCTTGCCATTAATCTATGATGTAAATGTCCTTTATCTGGCATAAATACTCCTTTTAGAGATTTTCTTTGGTAAATTCTTCTTACTATTGCAAATAGTGTATCAAATATTGGTAATCCTAATACTATTATTGGTGCTACTATAACTATTGCAGTATATGTTTTTGCTACACCTAATATTGAAATTACTGCTAATGAAAATCCTAAAAAGTTTGAACCTACATCACCTATAAAGGTTTTGGCTGGATTAAAATTATATGGTAAAAATCCGCTTATTGCTCCTGCCAATGCTGTTATTAATATTATTGATAATAATGGTGATTCATTTATTGTAAACACTATCATTAATGATATACATGATATTAGTGTTATTCCTGATGATAGACCATCTAATCCATCTATTAAATTTATTGCATTTGTTATACCAACTATCCAAAATACAGTTAATATATATGAAAACCATGGGTGAGCTTGTATTATATTATTTATTACTGGAGAATCCATATTTTCTATATTTATTCCACAAGCTACAACAATTATTGCAGAAATTGTTTGAGCTAATAGTTTTAATAATGGATGTATATCTTTACAATCATCTATAAAGCATACAACCCCTAACACGGCAATACCACAAAAAAATCCTATAATTTCGGTAACATGTTCCATTAATCCAAATCCGCCTTCTATTACCATAGATGTTAATAGATATATTACAGATACCACAAATCCTGATATTACAGCAATTCCACCTAATCTTGGCATTGGTCTTTTATTTATTCTTCTATCACTTGGCATATCTATTGCACCAACTTTTTTAGCTAACCTCATTGTATATGGTGTTATTACATATGCTGTTATAAATGCTAGTAAAAAAGCTATTATTATATCTCCCCACATAGTTTATATCCTTTCTTTAGCTGATATATATTTAAACTCTATTTAATCCTCTCTATTATTGCATAAATCCCTTTTTTTGTAAACAATCTTTTTTACATAATGCCTATTGTTTTGCATTTTCTATTTGTAATTTATAAATTATTTATTGTAATTTTTATCGTTGTTTGTTTTTGTTCACTATAGTGGACTATTTTTCTTTATTGTTCTCTATAGTGAATGTTTTATTTTTTATATAAAAAAACAGTATACTGCAAAACTTTATTTGCAATATACTGTATGTTTACACATTTGTATAAAATTATTCTTTACCTATATTTTTATCGTCAATAGCAACCAATCTATCACCTTTTTCAATTTCATAATCACCGCTTGGAGAAATTGTTAATTTGGTATTCTCTTTTTTTACTAATAGTACATTCATTCCAAAGTGATTTCTAAATTTTAAATCTCTTAATGTTTTTCCTATCCATTTTTCCTGTGCTTTTAGCTCTACTATATCATAATTTTCAGATATTTTTATTGCTTCCATTACATTTATATCCATTATTCCTTTTGCTATTCTTATTCCCATTTCCTGCTCTGGTGATATTATTGTGTTTACCCCTATTTTTTCTAATATTTTTTTATGTAAATTGCTTGCTGATCTTGCTATTATTTTAGGTATTCCAGCTTCTTCGCATAACATTGCAGCCATTATATTTGTTCCTATATCTCGCATTGTAATTACTGCAACATCAAAGTTATCTAAAGATAATTTTTTTAGCTCAGTTGAATCCTTTATATCTAATTGAATTGCTTCTGTTGCATAATCTGCAATTTCTTCTACTCTTTCCATATCTCTATCAATAGCCAAAACATCGCAATTATAATCATATAATTGTCTTACAACACTTTGACCAAACGTTTTTAATCCTATAACTAATATATTTAACTTTCTCATTTTTACAACCCTTTCTTTTTTAGAAAAATAACAGATGCACATTAAAATTAATTTTATAATTTAAAAAATTCCGTAATATTTCATATCTAAAAACTCTATATTGTATTTTTACTAACATTTTAAAAACAGAATCACTTAATGGATATGACCTATGAATTCCAGATAAATCTAATTCATTACTTAAATTTATTCTGTTATCAGTTAAATTTTGTATATATCCATTATTCCAAAGAGCTACACGCTCTTCTTGTGTATGTAATCCATATGGATATGTAAATACTTTTAATCTATTATTTCCCAATTTTTCATCAAGCTCTTCATATGATTTATTTGTATCTTCAACAAGTTTTTGTGGCGTTTCTTCATTATATTTTGCATGAGTTAATCCATGTGAATATATTGAAATAAGACCACTTTCCTCCATTTCTTTGGCTTGATTCCAATTATAAAAAACATCTTCAGTTCCTATGGTATTGTTATTTATAAATGACGTCATTGGAATATTTTGTTCTTTTGCAAATTGATACGCGTATGTATATACTCCGGTATATCCATCATCAAAAGTTATTACAAAGCTCCATTTTGGAATTGCTTTTTTACCATTTTTATAATCTTCTAAATCTTGATAACTTATCGGCTTATATCCCAATTTCATTAGTCCTGTTATTTGCTTTTTAAATGTATCATATGTTGTTTGCATATAATCATATTGTATTTGTGATTCATCCCCTACAATATCATGATAAACAAATACTGGAATTTGGAGATTTTTTTCACCAATATAGTATGTATTGTTTACTGTTGCCTTTTCATATGTAACAAAAGCTATTATTGCTAATAATATAAATATTAGTATAGTTATTACTATTTTTTTCCATAATTTCATTTTAGTTTTAGTAACAAGCTCTTTACTTTCTTTTGTTATATTATCATTTTTCATAATATTTCACATTTCCTTTTTTAATTTTTTTACAATATAAAAATAAAAATTTATATATTTTTCTCTGCTCAAAACATTTTTTATTTGCATACATCATATAAAATTTATTATCCAACTATTAAATCATCACATTCAGGATACTTTATTCCTTTATTTCGTTTGTCCTTTTTCAGCACAGCATATGAAATTGTTATTGGACCTAATCTTCCTATAAACATTACAAACATAATTATTATTTTTCCTGCCACACTTAGTTTTGGTGTTATTCCAAGTGTTAATCCTACTGTTCCAAATGCTGAAAATACTTCATAAAATATATCTAAAAAGCTTACATCTCTTACAGATGTTTCCGCTTCCGGTAAAGTATGCTCTGCTTTAATATCTTCTGTTATTGATAAACCAACTATTGAAACAATTATTATAAAAGCACTAACAAACATAACTACTATTGCTCTTTTTAGCAATCTTTGAGGTACTTTTCTTTTATTTATAATTGTGTTTTCATTTCCTTTTAGATAACTTATAACCATTAAAATAATTATTGCAAAAGTTGTTGTTTTTATTCCTCCTGCAGTACTTCCCGCCGAACCACCTATAAACATATATATTAATGATATAAATTTTGTAGCTGTTGTTAGCTCTGTTGAATCAATTGATTCAAAACCTGCTGTTCTAAGGGTTGTTGAATAAAAACTTGATTTTAGTATTTTTTGAGCTATATTGTCATCTTTCATTATTTGAACATTATCTTTTTCTAATATAAATGTAAATAATGCTCCAGATACTAACAATATAAATGTTGTTATCAATACTATTCTTGTATGTGTTGAAATTTCTCTACCAAATTTTCTAGCAGGTATTTTTTTAGCACATATTTTTTTTATTGCATCAATTATATCGTCCCAAACAGTAAATCCTAGTCCTCCTACTATAATTAAAACCATAATAGATATAGAAACTAGCCAATCATATTGATAATTTATTAAACTATTACTTCCCATAATATCAAAACCAGCATTACATACTGCAGATATTGAAAGAAATATCGAATAAAATATTCCCATTTTTGTTCCATATTGTGGGATAAATCTTATTGATAAAAAAATAGCTCCTATAATTTCTATTACTCCAAGATAAATAAATATCTTTTTTATTAATTTAATTATTCCTTTATTATAATTTTGATTTAAAGATTCTTTTATTAAATTACGCTCGGATAGTCCTATTTTTTTTCGCATTAATAATAGTAATAGTGCTATGAAGCTCATGAATCCTATTCCACCTATTTCTATTAAACACATTAAGACTACTTTTCCAAATATTGTAAATTGTTCTGCTGGTATTATTGTATTTAAACCTGTTACACATACAGCTGATGTTGCTGTAAATAGGCTATCTACAAACTTTATGTGTTTTCCAGAAACATTGCTTATTGGTAATTTTAATAAAATTGCTCCTATAAAAATACTTGCAATTACTCCTAATACTAAAATTTGTGGAGCAGTTAATTTTATCCTTCTTGACTTTTCCATCTTTCCTTTTTCCTCGACCTTTGTTTTTATTTAAATATATTACATATAAATATTATTAACTCTATCAATATACTTGTTTGTGCTATTCCTGCTAAATTTCCGAGTTACAAATCTTCTTATATTTGTTGATTCCTTTATTTTCTTGTATTGTATGTACCAATCTATAAACATAATTAATAAAAATATAATACTTATATATAACGGTACTCTAAATTTTAATAAATATATTATTATTCCAATTATTTGACCTGTTAATATTCCTGTACATCTACTACATACAGGAAATTGATAACCTTTTATTTTAAAACTGCGCTCTTCCATTTGGTGGCATCCACATTTATTGCCTAACCTCATAAAAAATGCCCATGTTTTTATTTTTGTTTCCTTTTTCATTTTTAAAATCTATGTCCACAATTGTTACAGATATTAGTTGTTTTAGTTCTTGTTACAGTATCTCCTGTATTACATAATCCGCATAAAACACCTGGCCATCCGAATAACAAATATCCACAACATGCATTACTTCCGTCAAATCCTTTGGTTTTTGTTTTTGTATCAACTATACTAGATATACTTTCACTACCACAGTTTGGACACCTCATACTTTTCCTCCTAATATTATTTTGGCGGAGTGAGTGGGATTCGAACCCACGGGCCCTTATTCAGAGCTAACGCATTTCGAGTGCGCCTCGTTATGACCACTTCGATACCACTCCAATTTATACTTTATATTTATATCACATTTAAATAATTAAAGCTATATTTTTGGATTTTTTTATTTAATTTTTTGTTTTTATTTCTTGACTAAGTAATTTATTTATGTTATAAATATAAAGTATTATATATGGCCCCTTGGTCAAGCGGTTAAGACGCGGCCCTCTCAAGGCCGAATCATGGGTTCGATTCCCGTAGGGGTCACCATATAAAAAAAGAAACAATTGTTATAAAATTTAACAATTGTTTCTTTTTTTATCTTAATTAAAATATTCATCTGGCATTAATACTTCTATTCCATTTTTCATTAACAATTCTGCTGTTATACCATTTCCATTTATTAATGTTCCATCAAATTTTCCGCTATATATTTTTCCTTTTCCGCATGACGGACTTCTTGGTTGTAATATTGCTTGCTTTATACCTAACTTTTTTGCTAAATTTAATGTTTCTTCAGCTCCCTTTTTATATTGTACTGTTACATCTTCATTGTTCTTGTTTATTACTTTTTCATCATTTATTTCTGATGCAAATCTTGGAGTTGGTAGGCCTCCTAATTGTTCTGGACATACTGGAATTGCCTTTCCTTCTTTAACTAAATTGAATATTCTTTCATCATAATTATTACCACCGCTGTATTTACAATTTATTCCTACTAAACAACCACTTACTAATATCATTTTTATCACCTTTTCTTAATCAACTATATCTGCCAATGTAAAATTTATTACTTTTTGCAGGTTTTCTAAACTCATTTCAACTTGATATCCTATTTTACCAGCACTAAAAATTATTTTTTCAAAATTTTGTGCAGTAATATTAATAACTGTTTTAAACTGCTTTTTCATACCTATTGGAGAGCATCCACCATGTATATATCCTGTAAGTGGTAATAGCTCTTTTGATTTAATCATTTCGACTTTTTTTTCATTAACACTTTTAGCAGCTTTTTTTAAATTAAGTTCTTTATTTACTGGAACCAAAAAAACATAATTGTTTCTTGATGTTCCAACTGTAACTAGTGTTTTAAATACACAATTAGGGTCTTGATTTAAAGCTGTCGCTACCTCCATTCCACTTATGGCTTGTGTACTTGCATATGAATAACTATTATATTTTATTTTTTTCTGCTCTAAAATTCTCATCACATTTGTTTTTTCTTCCATAATAAATCCTCCATTTGCTATATATTATCAAATTCGTGGGATTTTATCAAGAGCAAAAAAGGCTGTTTTGTGGGATTCCAGTAAAACGTAACTTGGAGCAGGTGGTCAAAAAACAATAAAGTGTTTTTGAAGCAATTTTGAAATGTTCTTTAACTAGAGGTATTACGACCTCCAAGTTTTTAATTCTTTTCGGTTTCAAAAAGATTGTAGCATTATTATAATATTGTTTATGTAAATTGTCAGTGTTTGCAATTTTACATAAAATATGTTATACTATGTATAGTGAGAACTTTTTTGCAAGTCCTCTTGTTGTTTTCACCTGTCCGAATATCCACAATCAAAAGTATATTTATTTTCAGGAGGCTTTTATGACTATTACAGAAATCACTAAAAAGTATGAGAAAAGAGTGAATTTAACTGAAGAGAAAATACAAGAAATTTTCAATAACGTGCAAACATTATTGGATACTATCCCCGAAAAAGAAATTAATGATATGATTAATGCGGGGTTAGCATTAATTGATGTTACACAGACCACCATTACATTCTCTAACTACAATGGAGTAGAAATAGCCCCTGACAAGAGAATTACTGAGATTTCTTTGTTTGGTAAACATCCATTTATCTTCTTGTGTGAGGTTGATTTGGTTAACAAAACATTTCGTATCTCTATGGATGATGATTCTATGGGATTTTGTAACTGGTTTGAAAGATTCTCGAAACATGCGGAATTATTTGAAGGAAGTATTTCTTTCGATTACAATTGCTTTAGTGTTCCGTTGAAATATCTTACTCATTAATTCTCATGTTATTTCTCATGCAACAACCAGATTCTCAAAAAGAGAATCTGGTTTGTTTATATTATTACTATTTATATAACTGATTCTCTATTATAATCCGTTACAGCACTGCCTATTTTACTATATAAAGTTTTTACATCTAATTCTTTATTTTTAAGTGCTAATAATTCATTATTTGTAGCACCAACAAATTCAACAAAATCAACTCTTTCAATGGTTGTCAAAAAGAACCGTCCCCATTGACAACCATTGACACAAATTGAAAAAAAGAGAAAATTTGAGTTGATTCAAATTTTCCCTTTTGCATCTTTTCTTTTTCAATTAATTCACTCTTTAAATTCTTTCGCCAGTTTTCCTATCGCTTTTGTTTCTATTCTTGAGACATATGAACGAGATATTCCTAGCATTTTTGCTATTTGTTCTTGAGTTCGTGGCTTTTTTCCATCTAATCCAAATCGCATTGTTATTATTCCGAATTCTCTATCTTTTAAAACTGTCTTCATTTTTGCATATAATTTTTTTATTTTAAATTTTAAATCCACTTCTTCATCAACACTTCTTTCATTATTTTCTAAAACTTCTTGTAAACTTACAGTATTATCATCTTTATCTTTTCCTACAGTGTCTTCTAAATATACTTCTGCATTTAATTTTTTTGCACTTCTAAAATGCATTAATATTTCATTATCTATACATCTAGAAACATATGTTGCAAGTCTTACACCTTTTTTATAATTAAAACTATCTATTCCCTTTATTAAGCCTATTGTTCCTATTGATATTAAGTCATCTAAGTCTGTATTGTTATTACTATATTTTTTGCATACATGAGCTACAAGTCTTAAATTTCGCTCTATTAATATAGTTCTTGCCTCTTTATCTCCGTTTTCTAACATTTGTAAATACATCTTTTCTTCTTCTGCATTTAATGGCTCTGGAAATAAACTATTTTTAGATATGTATCCAATCACAAAAAGTGAGGTTTGTAAAAATGTTAAAAATCCCGAGATAGAAAATACTAACATACATTTACCTCCATATTTCTTTCCTATATTTTAAATATATGTTAATATTTTTGTTTGTGTGCCTGGACTTTTGAATTTTATTCTGTCTTACTCATTATTACTAAACAATGCAATATTATTGCAAATACTCCGCCAACTATAGACCCAATCATTAAACCTGCCAAAAACATATTTTCACCTTCTTTTTATTTATTATTATCCTTTTTATTTTTTGTATTCTTTTTTCTTAATATTTGTGTATTTAAAATTGTTCCAGCTATTGAAATTCCTAATAAAAAATTGCTTGCATCTATTTGACCTGTTCTTGGTAATGTTTCTTTTTTGTCTTGCTCAATTTTTTTGTTCTTAAATGTAATTGTTTTTATTTCATTTTCTTCTAGCTCTATTGTTATAGGCTCTTCTGACAATATATAATCTTTTGCTGTTTCAACTTCTTTTATTGTATATTTTGTGTCTATTGGTAAATTTTCAATTTTTGCTTCTCCGTTTTCATCTGTTATTAATGAAGATATTAATTCATTTTGCTCATTGTATATTTCGAACTTTACACCTTTTAATTTTATTTCATTGTTTTTCGAGTCAACCTTTACTATTTTTATTGAACCTTTTTTCTTTTCGTTTTCTATTTTTACATTTTTTATTTCGTCATATTCTAATTTTATATTTGTTTCATTTTGTGATAATATATAATTTTTATTTGTTTCTATTTCCTTAATTGATATATTCCCTGGTTTTAAATTAGATATACTTATTTTTCCATTTTCATCTGTTTCATATATTCCTATTTCTTCTCCGCTTTCATATTTAATTAAAAACTTTACACCCTTTATAGGGTATTTAGTATCTTTATCTATTTTTTCTATTTGAATTCCACACTTATTGGCATTAATATTTATATTAGAGCTTGCTTGTACATCATCGCTATACATATCACAACATAGCATATAGTTTTGATAGTTTCCAACATTACATTCAGCATAATATATTGGGTAATTTTTGCACTTTCCTACAATTTTTATATTGCCATCTATACTATTTGTTATTTTATCTTTTGGAATCATTAATTTAAAACTTTCATTTCCATTAAATTCTGTTTTACTAGTACCAGTTTTATCTGCTATATATGCTCCTTCTGGGAACCCTGTAATTTCAGAAACATTATATTTACTGCATTCTACTTTGGAATTTACCTTAAAAATTGCAGAATAATAACCATCTTTATTTAAATCTTTTGATAATTCACTTTGTTTTGATATTTGTAATATATTATTATTTTTTATTGTTTCGCTTCCATTGTAGCCAATATCAATTAATTTACATATTGCATCAATTACTTTTGTGCCTCTTCTTTGTATATCTTCTAAACTTTCATTTTCGACTTTTGTTGTTCCTGCTCTATATTGTTGTCTTATTTCTTCAATTGAATTACCTCTAAGAACTGCATATGACGCCATTTTTGTTGCCAGGTATGCATCATCTTCTGTTTCAACTCCCATTTGACTTGGTGTTTTATATGGATATCCATTTGTATATACACGCCATAATTTTTCATTTGATAATAGCTCTTTTAATTTTACATCATATCCTGCATACTCACCTTTAATCCAACCTATTCCTTTTAAATCTGGATCTATACAATATGCTATTCTTTTTACTCCATTGCTATCTGTATAATATGTTATACTATATGTAACATATATCCATTCAGACCCATTCCATTTTTGTATTGAATAAAAACCTTTGTTATCTCTTTGTAAATACTGTATTTCGCCTGCTGTTGCAGCTTCTGTTTTTTTCATTTGTGTAGATATTTGAAATATAGCCAATACCAATAATACTATACTAAACAACATTTTCCTTACTTTTTTCATAAATAAACTCATTCCTTCTTTCTTCTATTTATATATTTGGATTTCGTAAACATCTATTTACGACATTACTTTTTTATAATTTTTTTCAAAAATTCTTTTGTAATTAAAATGCTCTTTAGTATATTATTTTAATAAAAATTAAACTTTTTCTGATGCTTGTACACATAATCTTAAATTTTTCTTATCTTTTACACAGGTTATTAATGTTAAAATATTTTTATTTGATTTTTCTAAAACAGACAAATCATTTTCAGATATTTGATTTATTTCAGTTACAATATAAACTCTTGTCCCTAATTTAGTTTGATAAATGATTTCATCATTAATTTGTAATTTATTTATCTTTTCAAAATAATGTGCATATGTCCCCCTGTTATGAGAAGCAAGAGCAACATTTCCATTCCAATAACTACTATCACAAAAATGTCCAACAGATTCTTTTAATACATCTTGTGTTACGCCTTCTTTAATTGGTGCTTCAACATTTATTGCTGGAATTTTTATTTTTCCTAAAACATTATTATCACTAGATATTTTTTCAATTGAAAAAGCCTCACACTCCTCAATTTGTTTTTGCTCTTCACTTTTTTTAATAGCATCACAATTAATAATATTTTCGTTTACAATACTATCTGCCTCTTTTATTAGATTTGATTGAATAATGGAATTTTTATTTTTTAGATATAAAAAAATGAATAAACAACATACTACAATAACACTAATAATAACACTGAACAAAGACTTCAATGTTTTTCGTTTCAATAAGTCACCTCCTATTACATTTTTTAAATTTCTTTGGAAATTTTTTAGAATTAAATTTTTTGAATAAAATTTTATTATGTACTAATTTTAATATCAAATTCATACAAAGTCAATCTTTTTTCATCTGCAAATTTCTACATAATTCGACAAGTTGTCAATTGGGACGGTTCTTTTGACATCACACACTAATCTCTGTCATAGATTGATAACACCCATCACCATTTTCATTTACGATTTTCTTTTTTTAACTTAACTATCAACCTTTTCCAGAACTACCATATTATATCGCCTAATTTAGTTAAAACATTTGCACCATCTTTTATTAACTCGTTAGTTCCCACCGAATTTGCTAAGTTAATGTTTCCAGGTATTGCCCATACTTCTTTGCCTTGGTTTATTGCATGGTTTGCTGTTATTAATGACCCACTTTTGGCACCTGCTTCTACAACAATTACAGCATCTGAAATACCACTTATTATTCTATTTCTTCTTGGAAAATTTGTTTTTTCTGGTTTTGTTCCAACTATATATTCGGATATTATAAGTCCATCATTTTTTAAAATTTCATAATATAATTTTTCGTTTTCTTTTGGATATATTTTATCCATTCCACATCCTATAACAGCTATTGTTTTTCCCTTGGCTTTTAATGCACCTATATGTGAATATGAATCTATTCCTTTTGCCAAACCACTAACAATATTGACATTTCGTTTAGCTAATTCATATGAAAAATAATACGCATTCTTTTTTCCATATATTGATGCCATTCTTGAGCCTACAATTGCAACAGATTCATTATTTATGTTTTTTAGATTTCCTTTGGAATATAACACTATTGGTTTATTTTGTATATTATTTAATTTTTGCGGATAATTATTATCAGTACATTTTATAATTTTTATATCATTTTTATTTATATATCTTAAATATTTAGTTAAATTGCTTTTATATGATTTATTGCATAGCTCTAATAATAATATTTCAGATAAAAACCCATTTGATTTAAGCTCTTTTTCATTAAGATTCCATATATTTCTTGTATTTTCGTACTTTTTTAATAATAAGTCAAATACTTCAAAAGTCATATTTTTTATTTGTGAAATCCAAATCCAATATTCAAGTTCTTCTATATTACAACCCTCCTATGTTTTATATATTTTTTGTGGAAATTCAAATATATAATTTATTTTTTTTAATTATTTTCATTTATATATGTTTTGTTTGGATTTTTTTAGATGCCAATTTTTTGAAAAAAATAATTTGAATTTTTGAAATTTAATTTTAAATAAATTTCTAAAACTTTTGTGTACAGTTTTACATAGTTCTTATATTTTATTGCAATTTTCTTGAGTTTGCAATAAAAACCGTATACCAAATTTCGACAAAATATAAAAAAAGAAAATCAGTAATAAAAATACTGATTTTCTTTTTTTATAAATCTTCTATTTTTTTATCATTAACATGGTCTATTTTCTTCCATTCTGTGTCTCTTTTGAATAAACATTTTATATTTATCAATAACCATGATCCCATGAAAATTGGATATGTTAACAGTCCTTTTATCATTGGTTTTATTGGTTTTTTTTCTAAATATAACACTACTAATCCCATAAATGGTAATACTAATAATGTTGGTATAATATATTTTAACATTTGTATTGTAAAATCCAATCCACTCATTGCTCCGGTTGCAAATAAAACAGTATTTACTATTACTAGTACCATCGTTAATATTAACATTGGTGTTGTTCCTAACATATATAATAAACCGTCAAAATTCATTACTGTTTTATTTTTTACTACAGCTTCAGCTAATGGTTTTGTATATTCTTTTAAACATTGCATATGTCCTACTGTCCATCTTGATCTTTGTGTCCATGATTGTTTAAATCCTACTGGTTGCTCATCATATACTATTGCATCTCTTGCCCAACCCAATTTTTTACCTTCTATAATTCTTTTTAACGAAAACTCTATATCTTCTGTTAATGTTTTTGTGTTCCATCCTTGAGGTTTTATTACATCAAATTTTACCATAAAACCTGTTCCATTCATTAAAGGTGAAAGACCTATATTATATCTTGCTAAATGGTAAAATCTATGCATTGTCCAATAGAATATTGCATATCCTGCAGATACCCAACTGTCTGATGGATTTTTTATGTCTTTATATCCTTGAACAACTTCTTCTCCTTGACACAATTTTTTATTCATTACTTTTAAGAAATTTTCATCTACTATATTATCAGCATCAAATATACAAAATGCATCATATGGTGCATCTTCTTCAATTTTTTGAGCTAAAAACCATTGAAGAGCATGACCTTTTGTTTTATGAGCTTCATCAAATCTTTCATATACTATTGCTCCTGCTTTTTTTGCAACTTCTGCTGTTTTGTCTGTGCAGTTATCTGCAATTACATATATGTCGTATAAATCTTTTGGATAGTCTAATTTTTTTAAACTCTCTATTAAATTTACTACAACTTTTTCTTCATTATGAGCTGGTATTATTGTCATGAATCTGTGTTGTTTATCTTCTTTTAAAGGTTTTTCTTTAATTTTAACAAAAGAGCACAAACTAATTATGAATTGATATAACCAATATATAGTTACAATCCAAATAAGTGCCTGTTGTATTATATATAAATATTCCATCTTTTACTCCTTAATTTTAAATTCATATATATTATACTTACTTATATTCTTTTTTTCAACATTTTGTTACTTTTTTTTATATTTTCACAAATAGTTCACAAAAAAGCCCCTTATTTTTTGGTTATTTTCAAAAACAATAGTATACTAAAATATACTATTGTTTTTGCTTTTATTTTATTATTTTTCTTCTTTGTTTTCGTCTTTATTTTGAGCTGTAGATTCTAGGTCTTTCATTGTTAAATTTACTCTTCCTTGAGAATCAATTTCAGATACTTTTACTCTTATTTCGTCTCCAATTGCTAATACATCTTCTACTTTTTCTACTCTTTTACTTGATATTTTTGAAATATGAAGTAATCCTTCTTTTCCTCCACCTAAATCAACAAATGCTCCGAATGGCATTATTTTTGTTACGACACCATCATAAATTTCCCCTGCTTCTATTTCTCTTGCTATATCTTTTATCATTTTCATTGCAACTTCTGCATTTTTTGAATCATTAGAATATACACATACAGAACCATCTTCTTCAATATCTATTTTTACATTTGTTTCAGCAATTATTTTGTTTATAACTTTTCCACCTGTTCCAATTACATCTTTTATTTTGTCTACACTAATTTTGGTTGTTATTATTTTTGGAGCATATTTTGAAATTTCTGCACGTGGCTCTGCTATTTGTGGTAACATTATGTCATTTAATATATACATTCTTGCTTTTTCTGTTCTTTCAAAAGCTTGTTCTATTATATCATATGTTAATCCATCTATTTTAATGTCAACTTGTATAGCAGTTATACCATCTTTTGTTCCACCTACTTTAAAGTCCATATCTCCAAAGAAATCTTCAATACCTTGAATATCTGTTAACATTACATATCTATTTGGATCATTTTTGTCTGTTACTAATCCTGTTGATATTCCAGCTACTGGCTTTTTAATTGGAACACCTGCATCCATTAAAGCTAATGTACTTCCACATATACTAGCTTGTGATGTTGAACCATTTGAGCTTAATACTTCTGATACAACTCTTATTGCATATGGGAATTCTTCTTCTGATGGAATTACTGGAACTAATGCTTTTTCAGCTAATGCTCCATGGCCAATTTCTCTTCTTCCTGGTCCTCTTGATGGTCTTGCTTCTCCAACACTGTATGATGGGAAGTTATATTGATGCATATATCTTTTTCCTGTTTCTTCATCTAATCCATCTAATAATTGCTCTTCACTTTTCATTCCTAAAGTTACTATTGACATTACTTGTGTTTGACCTCTTGTAAAGATAGCACTTCCGTGTACTCGTGGTAATACTCCAACTTCACAAGATAGTGGTCTTATTTCATCTATTTTTCTACCATCTGGTCTTTTATGCTCTTCTAGTATCATTTCTCTTACACATTCTTTTTCTAGATCATGAACACTATTTGCAATATCAGCTTTCTTTTCTTCTGCTGATTCTTCTCCATATTTCTCTATAAAATAATTTGTTATATCTTCAGTTATTTTTTCTATATTTGTATCTCTTACAGTTTTATCAACTTCTTGAACATCTTTGTACATTCTTTCTTTGAAGTTTGATTTTATTTCTTCATATACATCTTTATCTGTTGCAAATGATTGATATTCAAATTTTGGCTTTCCTATTTCTGCTTGTATTTTTGATATAAAATCACATAATTTTTTTATTTCAACATGAGCATCTTTTATTGCTTGTAACATTGTGCTGTTTGGTATTTCATCTGCTCCTGCTTCAATCATTGTTATTTTTTCTTGTGTTCCAGCTACAGTTAAACGTAATCTACTGTGCTCTCTTTGCTCTGCTGTTGGATTTATTACTATTTTATCATCTACATATCCTACATTAACAGCTGCTGTTGGTCCTCCAAATGGAATATCTGATATTGCAAGTGCTGCTGCTGTTCCTATCATTGCACAAACCTCTGGTGAGTTATCTTGCTCTACAGATAATACTGTTGCCACTACACATACATCATTTCTGAAATCTTTTGGGAATAATGGTCTTATTGGTCTATCTATTGCTCTTGATGTTAATATAGCTTTATCTGCAGGTTTTCCTTCTCTTTTTGTAAAACTTCCTGGTATTTTTCCTACAGCATATAGTTTTTCTTCATAATCTACTGATAATGGGAAAAAGTCAATTCCTTCTCTTGGCTCTTTTGATGCTGTAACATTTACCATTACTACAGTATCTCCATATCTTACCATAACACTTCCATTTGCAAGCTCTGCAATTTTTCCAGTTTCAATTGTTAATTTTCTTCCAGCTAATTCTGTTTCATAACATTTAAACATATACTTCTCTCCTTTATAAATTATTATTTGCTTAAAATTAGCTGTAACCTCGATAAATTACTTTAATTTACTTTTATTTAATATAATTTTTTAAAGTACTTTATCCAAGCTACTTACTAATTTTTAAGCATTTTTAACACCATTTAATTAAAATGGACGTTTAGCAATTTATTTATGCAAAACGTCCAAAAGTTATTATTTTCTTAATCCAAGTTTTTCTACGATATCTCTGTATCTTTGAACATCTTTTTTTGCTAAGTAGTTAAGTAAGTTTCTTCTGCTTCCTACCATTTTTAAAAGACCTCTTCTTGAATGATTGTCTTTTTTGTGAACTTTTAGATGTTCTGTTAATTCATTGATTCTTTCTGTTAAAAGAGCTATTTGAACTTCTGGTGAACCAGTATCGTTTTCATCTCTTTTATAAGTAGCGATTATTTCTTGTTTTCTTTCCTTTGTCATTTTACAATGCACCTCCATTATTATTTTTATCCTTAAACTGAGTTTAAGTGGTGTTAATTATCCTTGAACTAAGTATAAGGTTTTGTATTTTTAATACCTTGATATTTTATCATATAATTTTAGTCATTGCAAGGGAAATAATTGCTTTTTTTGAATATTTATGTAGTATTACAATCAATGTAATGTAAAAAATTAAAAATTGAATAATTGTTTATGATATTAAACAATTTTATATAAAAATATTTATTTGAGAATTATAAAAAGGACCATATGCATGGTCCTCTCCTTTATAACAAAAACTAAAACTACTTCCTTATTTTAATCGATCAAATCATTGTCCAACATTATATAGTTTGCTCTATGAATATACAAAGCTTTACCATCAATGTTGAGTTTTGTCGTTTTTGGCAAATCATCTGGAATTTCCCAGTATACCTCTTCTCCGCCATAAACAGCAAGAGGCACACCGAGTTGTGAGCAGATTACAACTACCTTTGATGTTCCAAGAACATTTTTTATTTTATTAATATTCCTGTCAATAGCATTAATCGTTCCTCCACTTCCAGTTACATCATCTGGTAACTCAAAATCTTCAACCTTTTCAAGACCTTCCTCAGCAAAAATAACTGTATTGCCAGTTTGATTTACCTGGTTTCCGTCTACAGTAATTGTAACAACACTTGAAAGCTCATAATTGGTTGATGATTCTCCGTCTGAGTTAACAGATTTTGTTTTCACATAATTTGCCTCTATACCAACTTTTTTTCCGTGAATTGTGAGGATATTATCCCCATAATTATCATAAAAATCGATGTTGAACTTGTTTCCAATTAACTCGCCTTTTATATTTTTCATTTCATTGTCGAACCAAGCACAACTAGTCGTCATACATGCAATTAACATTGCCATCGATACTACAATAATATAGCGAATTTTTGAATAAACCTTCTTTTTCATGCTTTCCTCCATATGCGATGTGGATGTAGTTTTAGCCTTATATAGGCAATTTTAGCATATCCTTATTGAAAATTCAAGTTAGCACAAAAAGGTATTATCAAATTTATTGATAATACCTTTTTATTTATCTATCTACTCAACTTGGAAATCACAATAATTTCCACTTACATATTGATCTTTTGTACGACCATCTTGGAAATGCCACCACTCTGATTTCAATGTTATAAATCCAGCTGATGTCATATACTCTTGTAATTTATTAGTTTCATCATTGTTATTACTAATTGCTGCACTTGCATCTAACTGATGCATTTTTGTCTGTGCCTTTATTTCTTCACCATTTTTTGTTAACGTTAAATCCAATGCAATTCCATAATTATGTGCTGACTTATTAGCTGCTAAAAACCAATCAATATTAAGACCATCTTTATTCATTGCATTTCTCATATCTTTACCACGTTTATCATTTGCCTCTGCTACAGTTTTAAATTTATTATATATACTTTTGGTTACAGAATATGGTCTGTATGAATCATAAATTTTTATATTATATCCATCATTCTTTACACTTTGATATGCTTTATTTAGTTTTAAAGCTGCATCATATTTTAATGGTGCATAACATTCGTTCACATCTTTTTCAGCGGGATCTTTAAAATGTACCTTATTTTCTAATGTATCTACATTATAAAAAATCGATTTTTTTATATATTTTGCATTTGGATATAATTTTACTCCTGTAACGTCAGGAATATCGTATTTATCACAGGTATATATTGAAGATGTTGCATTAGTAATATTATATTCCAACGAAGGCATTATATCTGGTAAATTAATCATTATATATTCGACAAATACATATCCATAATATATCTTATCATTTTGATTTACTTTAACTTTTACATAATTATCTACTATTCCACCAATTATTTGCATTTTTTGACCTTGAGATAATTCAGCAATAAGTTTTGAATCTTTAGAATGGTCTTCTCTCAAATTTAATTTTCCACTATATGTTGACCATGCTCTTGCACCAACTATCGAATGTTCAAATGGACCATAATCTTCAGTTGCAGCATGCACTTTTTTACTAAATAATAATAATATACTTATAATTAATATACTTAATACTATACTTATTTTTTTCATATTTTTTCTCATTTTTTCCTCCTCCTACTTCATATATTTTTTTCTTTTCAATCTAATTGCTAAATATACAATTAAAATAAGAATTGGAATTATTAATAAAATTATTACCTGTTCTCCAGTTTGTGGAAGTCCCTTTTGAGCCATTGTTTTATCTGTTTTTAGAGCATTACTATTTTCTTGTTCGTTTTCAGGAATTGATTCATTATATTTTAAGTTATCCCCCGGACTCAATTCATCATAATCTTTTCCTCTATCATCTTCACCTGGAGTTACATCTCCGTCATCTTTTCCATCATCTTTTCCGTCGTCTTTTCCATCATCTTGTCCGTCATCTTTTCCGTCATCTTGTCCGTCATCTTTTCCGTCATCTTGTCCGTCGTCTTTTCCATCATCTTTTCCGTCATCTTTTCCGTCGTCTTTTCCATCATCTTTTCCGTCATCTTTTCCGTCGTCTTTTCCGTCATCTTTTCCGTCGTCTTTTCCATCATCTTGTCCAGTACCTGTTCCGTAGAATTCTGATTTATATTCATTTGAACTTACTGATATTTTCCATATTTGTCCGGTTGTCTCATTTTTAATTTTATCCCCATAACTGCCATCATAGACATAAAATGTATTATCTTTTTGAATTACATATCCATTAAACACTGTATTTTTATTATCTTCAACAATAATTGTATATAAAGTTTTCTTATCACCTTTTTTAATTACAATATTTGCAATTCCATTACTTTTAGCAGATACATAAAAACTTATTTTACCTGAATATTCATATTCACTTGACACATCTGAAATTTCAATAACTTCTTTAGAATCCAGAAAAATTTCAAAATTTTCTAATTTAAAGTCATTTTTTGCAGAATAAAAATCCCAGATTTCTATTCCTGCTTTATCTCCTTTATTTAATACAGTTATATAATTACATACTGTATTAGCTGAATTATTCTTATTCATTACAATAAAATTTTCATTTTTATTTGAATCTTCAATAGTATCAGCTTTTACATTCCCTCCAAAAATAAATAAAATACTAAAAATCATACATATAAAAATTCTTAATACAACTTTTGAATATTTCCACGTACTATTCCATGTTTTTTCTTCATTTTTTAAATTTTTCCCCTTACTATTCATTTGTTCCTCCTCTTTCTTTTGTTTTCTATTATATTCTAACATAATATTCTAAAAAAACAATATATTTACTATTTTTTATATAAAACATATTAAATAATAATACTTCAAAGAATTTATTCTAATATGAGAGCAAAAGATGGACAAGCTATTTACAGCTTCTCCATCTTTAAACACTATATACTATATTTCTTTATAGATTACGATTAATTTTATTATTTTAATTCAAAATCTATACTTCCTCTTTTATTCGCATATTTTATTGTTGCAATTGCCCCATTTATTATCGTTAAACATGGTCCTTTATGTGATATATCAGTATCATATATAATTGGAATATTTAAATTTGATATAACACTATCTTGTAATGCTTCTTCCATTGTATATCCTATACACGATGTTTCTTCTCCGTTTCTTCCAAATATAATTGCTTTTGCATATTTAAAATAATCGAGTTCATTTAATTTCCATATCGTACGAATTAGCTCTTCTTTTGATAATTCACAATTATCAAAATACCAAATAATTCCGTCATTTTTATATTTTTCGTTAAATTCATTTGTACCATCATATTTTGTTCCTGCTATTTCTGATATTATATCTAAACAACCACCAATTATTCTTCCTGTTACAGTTATTTCGCTATTATTTAAGCTTTTCCATTCGACCTTTTTAGTTAAATTATAGCCTTCTAATCCAGTTATTCTTTCTGCTCTTTCATCCTCATATAATTCGTAATTTTTTTGTTCTATTATATTGCCTGTAATTATTTGAATATTATCAAGTATGCTTTTATCATCGCATTCTGCACCATAATCACCAAAATTATTTCCATATATTGTTGCTATATCATATTTTGTGGTTACTGGAAATAGTATACCTGTTGGATCTGAAAATCCTTGTATGAATTTTGGGTTTGTTTGTATTTTTTGCAAATTCACATATGGTAGCATTTCTACTAAAAATTCTCCACCTGCTGCACAAATAATAAAATTAATATTTTTATTTTCTATCATTTTATTTAGCTCTTCTGCCCTTTCTTTTGCAGGTGCACTACGCATCTTATATGAATTAAATATATTTTTTGATAATACAACTTTATAGCCTTTTTCTTCTAGTTTTTTCTTTGCATTATTATATCTATTATTATATAAATTGTTATATGCTCCACTTGAAGGTGCTGGAACCCCTATACAACTTCCTTGCTTTAAAAAATCTGGATATATCATTTTTCTTACTCCTTTTTCATACTTCAAAAATCTTGATATTTTTACTTTTAATAATAATTTATAACTTTATTTTGACATTGCAATAGTATAAAATATTTAACAACAATTACTCACTGCTTTCAGCTCCAATTCTTTTTCTCGATGAATATTTTATTATATTTTTTATCTTAGCATTATTTCCTTCAATATCCCCTAAATAATAAGATAAGCAAAAGCCTACTAAACAGGTTAAAATTGATACCGCAGTTTTTATATCTAACATCATTTTACAACTTTCATTTAATACATTTGGAATTATTGATATAAATAACCCAAATATAATTGAAAATGTTGCTGTATAAAATCTTTTTATTAATTTGTTTATTATAAATGAAATCACAAGAGCACCTATTACTAGGCCACATCCTGCTGGTATTAATACACTTAAATTAAAATTAGCTAATGAACTTACATACAATTCATATAAACCTAGTGAAGATAAAATTACAGCACTATCAACACCTGGTATTATTGAAGATCCAGCTACAGCTACTCCTAGCACAATAGATTGTATTAAATTTGGATTTTCTATTTGTGGAAATGCTCCTTTATTTAGTGAAAATAATAGTAATCCGGCAATTGCAGATATAACAATTAAAATATAATATTTTTTTGAGAATCCTTCTTTTTTTACTTCTTTATAAAATAATGGTATTGTTCCTATTACTAACCCCAAGAATGCAAATCTTGTTTGCATTTCAAATGTGTTTAATAAATAATCTACTACTTTGCTAAATAATAATACACCTACTCCAAATCCTAAGAACAACGGTACTAAGAACATTATATTCTTTTTGAAATTTTTAAATAATGTTCCAATAGCATTTATTGTTTTTTGATATAATCCAAATATTACAAGTAAAACACTACCACTTAGTCCTGGTGCTATTCCTCCAATTCCAACTATTATTCCTTTGAAAAAATTTTTCATAATAAAATTTTCCTTTCTTTGTTATAAAAGTCTATACTCTTTTAACTTTTTATTTTTAATTTTGAGTAATTATATATAATTTTATTCAATAAGTCAAAGAATTACACTATATTTTGTTTATTATACTTTCATTAATATATCCGAAAAAATTTTTACTATAAATTTTCAATTACTATTTACATAAGTCCTATAAAATGCTATACTAACATTATTACTAATTTTTAGGAGGGCATAATATCATGCTAACCACACAAAAATTGATCGTAATTCTAGGCAATTATACTAATATTGCCCAAGCCAGAAATGTAATTGCCGGTTTTAAGGCTGTTACTGTTATCCGGAGTTTAACCCCCTACACATTGAGAAATGTGTATCATTTCAACAAGAATGCTGTGTACTTTACCGAGACTTATGATTTCAAGTTGATGAGCAACTATTCTCCAATAGTTATTCAATTGTCATCATATTCCACTTCTGTTGAAAAAATGGTCTTATCTGTTGATAACATTCTGGAGGATTTTCCTAAGTTACTTTCGACTTGCGGTGTTGACACTGGTGATCATATCAGTGCTTCAACTGACAGTGGCTATGTTCAACCCCAATCTGACTGTTTGATTTGCAAAATATTAAACAGACAATCGGATTATCCGGAACATATATTGTATGAAACGGACAATTTCTTTGTAGTACCTGGAACGGGAGCATTCTATGAGGGTTATATTATGATTGTACCCAAGAGACATGTTATGTCTTTTGCCAATCTTAATGAATCCGAATTGGATGAGTTTTTTATGGTATATTCAAACCTATCGGCAATTCTGTCTAGTATTTACAACAAGCCGATTTTTGGATTTGAATGTGGCTCTGGAAAAACTGGTGCTGGGAAACACAAGACAAGTATTGTACATGCTCATTTCCATATGGCCTGTACAAATATGCCTGTCTTAAAGGAAGTACAAGCTAGTGGACTTACTCCTCAGCTCATTTCCAAGGAAAATCTTTTGGACTTTTACGAGAACCCGTATATGTTATATGTCGATCAGGACAATAACTATTACATTTCTTGTGACACCAGAGATTATTACCCCAGACAACATCCGAGACAAGTTCTGGCTCATTGGATGCAGGAACATGAGAGGTCAACCCTCAGTAAAACCTGCAAATCTCTGATTGCACATATGTCATCAAATGAATGCGACACATTCTTTGACACTGAACTTTTTTACAATTGGAGAAATTTCCCAATGCGCGAAAGAATGGATGAAATTGCAAAAGATTTCCGTTCATTCTGTAAAAATTATTATGAGAGCTTAAGCCAATTTGATAAAATGTCAATACGCTTCAGTGACTAATAATAATTTTAACTGTCCTCAAAAAACGCCGAGATTATCTCGGCGTTTTTTCTTTTATAAACATTACTATTTTTTTAATACTATAATAGGAACTTCCATTTCATCTCTTGTTAGTCCACAATGAGTTGACTTTTTAACCCCTTTGCCTTTTTCTAAATAGTTTTCTAAAACTATTATACTTCCTGATACTGAAACTGCTATATAGTTTCCTAAAAAGTCATCAATTTTATTATGCATGTCTCCAAATCCTAACATATTTTTGCTTAAAAATTCTTCTTTTGACATTAACATAAATTCCTCTTTGAATTCTTTATTAAACTCTCTTTCAAATTCTTCCTTCATATTTTCTTTTACCCAAAATGTTATACATCTTGATTCTAATGAAGGTGGCATTAATAAGCATTTTTGTAATACTGGATAATCCAATATTGAATATGATTTTTCAATATCCTTATGTCCATGATCTGCTGATATAATTATGATAGTATCATCATTTAAATTATCACACATATTCTTTATTTTCTTCTCTGTTTCAATTACAAATTCTTTTACTTCATCAGATTTTGTTCCATATTTATGTAGTAATCCATCAGGATTATCACTATATGCCATTATGAATTTCTTATCATCATTTTCACAAAGAAGCTTTATGTTTTCTGTAATTTCATCTATGGAATCTGCTTTAATTGTTCTCTTTGATCTTCTATCAGAATATGATGGCATTATTTCATATGCTTTTACATCTTTTGATGATTCCTCAATTTGATTAAAAATTGTTTTATAATTTACTATTTCTTTAAAAACATCTAATTTAGCATTTTTTATATTTAATCCTGTTAATGATTGCATATGAGATAACATATCAATATTTTTTCCATATTCTTTAAAATACTGAGACCATGCAATCCAACCAGTTTCAAATGGTGGTTTTCCTGCATAATATGTTGTTAATGCTGCTGTTGTAGTTGATGGATATACACTTGTAACCACATCAATTTGATTTTTTCTAAAATATCCATTTTCGTCAATATTTTTTAATACAATGTCACCCATTCCATCTAATATTAGTAACACTACATTTTTATAATTTTTTTCATTTAGTATTTTATCTATTTTTTCAGAGCTTTTATGTTTACTATCAACATTGTAATGCTTTAAAATAGAAGTAATTGTTCCTAAAATACAATGTTTATAGTCTGGCATAACAATATTTTCTTCTTTCATTTTTTCCTCCATATCTTTTTAATTGAGCTTTATTATATCAAATTTTATTCATTTTAGCTATAGCTTGTAACAAATTTTAATTTTTAAATTTATTAAGCTCTAAAAAATTATCTTTTGCTGTTTTTAGTAATGCTGATACTGTTTTTAAAAGCATTTTTTTGTCTTCTGCATCTATCATTTTATATGATTTTAAAATTGTTGTTATACTTGATATTCCACCTGCTTTTATATCACTCATTGTATCCATTTGTGTTGAATTTATTACTTCAAATATTATATCAATCATTTGCTCTCTTTGTTTTATATCTATTTGTTTAAACCAATCTTTTATTGATTTATCTATAAATTTACTACCATTTGTTACTTCTTTTAAACATTCAAAATTTTTTCCTAGTAACTGCCACGAATACACATCATGTTGCATAACGCCTTTTTGTGTACTTCTTACTACTATATATTTTTCTTTATGATTTAGTAACATTCCAAATATAGATTCTTGAGGAATATATGTATTTACTTTTGTTATCATTTGTTTGTAATTATTTGATTCTGATATTTCATCATCAAATCCTGGTCCATCGTTATTGTATATTTTTATAATTCTATTTTTAGTTTTTTCTGTTGCAAAAACCGCAGAATATACAGCTAAATTTCCCCCTTTTGAATGACCTCCAATTCGTATATTATTTTTTGGATATTTATCAGCTATTTCTTCTAAATATTTTACAGAATCAATTTGTGCTCCAACATGACTTTTAAAGCCCATATTAAAGTCTTCTTTCCATCCAACAATTGTGTTATCAGTTCCTCTATATGATATAAATATCGTATCATCTGGAACTAATATTGTTATTGCAGAAAACTGAAGCTCTTCTTCTACATTTAATTTATTTGAATATTTTGTTGCTTTCATTTCGCCAAATCTTTTTGAATTTCCCATTAATGGAAATAAATTTATATCATCATCCCATAAAATATTTATATTGTTTTTATCTTGTTTTTGAAATCTTTCATTTAGCTCTTTTATTGTGACAACTTCATTTTCTTCTATTATTCCATCAAATGGTAAATATGAAAATCTAGATAAAATTAAACTATCTATTTCATTAAAAGGATCATTTTGTATTGTTAAATCACCTCTCCACTTAATGTAATCTAATATATTTGACATTCGTTTATTCCTCCGTTTTTATATTTATTTCTCATAATTTAATAGTGATAGTTTTAATTCATCATACACTTTTGTTTCAATTCCAGCTTTTTTTTTCAATTGTTCAAACTCATTTTCCATAAGAATAAACTCCTCTTTTGCACTCATTGCATGATCTGATAAACACATTTTTCCTAGGAAATTTGAAAATAAAAATCTATATATAAAAGCACAGAAATTCTTTTTATTTGTACAATTTTCATACTCTCCCTTAGGAAGTATTTCATATCCCAACTTTTTAAGTACATCATATCCTTCTATTATTGCATCCATTATTAATAATGAATACTCTTTATCCCTTTTTAATAATTTTAAATTTCCATCCACTTTATAACAAGCAAAAACTAAAGGAAGTATTGCACATCCATGTGTTTTTAAATAATCATTCATTTTATTTTCTATTTCAACTTTTACTTTTGTTTTTTCAAATATCGATTTTATAAATTCATCATCATCATTTTTTCCATCTGTTCTTCCTATTGTTATTTTATTTAAGCAAACAGAATCAATATAACCATCATATTTTTTACCAGCTGCTGAGAAAAAGGCAAATAATACATTTTTATTTTTTATATTCATATATTTTTCTGCAGTAAAATTATTACCAACAAAAACTATATTTTTACTATTATTATTTTCAATAATAGGTATAATTGTATTTAATGATGAGCATCTTGAGACTACGAATATTACATCATAAATATCGTCATCACTTAGTTTGTTTATTATATTAAAATGATCTACAGTTTTTCTTTTTAATTTATGCTTTATAATAAGCCCATTATTTTTTAAATTTTCGTATGTTTTATTTCTTGCTAAAATTGTTATTTCATTATTTTTTTTCAGTGAGTGTGCTAAATTTGAGCCAAGCACACCTGCTCCTATTATTAATATTTTCATGAGAACCTTCTTTCTTTATAATAATTTATTTATATATTTTCTATACAATTCAAGCTCTATTATCTTTTTGTTTTTACTCAATTGCTTGATTTCTATTTTATTAATTTTGCAAATTGTAGAACATCTGAAATTATGTATTCTTATCATTTAATTCATTCTTTTTTTTATAAGTTTATTTTATATGAATAATACTTCTCTACCATTTCCAAATAAACTTCTTAATTTTACTAATTATTTTTTTTATTATATTCTTTTCTTCTAATTTTACCATTGCTTTAGTTTGACCTTCACTTTTAAAATCTTCAACGTGAGTTTTAAATATATTATTACTATCATATTTTTTTCTTTTTTCATTTTCAATTATACTATGACAAATACTATCATATTTCTTCCATACATCTTTTTCTGTTGCTAAATATTGTTTATATAATTTAATATATAGAGCCTTTGTTTCATTCATATATGTCTGTCCTAAAAGACCTTTTTTGTTATCAAAGATAAATTTATATTCTTTATCCATTTCTTTGAGTAAATTTTTTTTAAATGTCTCGGGAATTTTTAACTGTTCATCTTCTGACAAATGTTTTATTATTTCATTTAATTCAACATATGCCATTTTGTATCTTTTTTCTTTCGTTTGATTCATTTTATTCTTTACCTCGTTTTATAATTTCTTTTTCTGTTGGCTTTTTACTCAATTGTTCAAAAGATTTATCAGCTTCTTCATTCAATACTGCCACATCTATTTCTTTAGTACATGCCTGTGCTAACAATTTTGATTCGATTGTTTTCCTATCATCTTGCAATTTTTCAATTATTTTTCCACAATTTTTCTCCTCTTCTTTATAAAAAATTTGCGCATTATGTGAAAAGTCTTCTAAACCAGGATATTGTTGTATATTTGATAAATCAACAACTAAACTACCATCTATTCTAACTTTTTTTCCATCCCTTATTTGATCACTAGCCGGTCTTTCAATCAATAACCCGTTTTTTTTGTATTGCTCTACCAATTCTACATATTCAAAAAATAATCCCAATAAGTTTTTGTCAACTGTATCCGGTGTCTGAAGTCGAGTTAAATCTGACTCTTGTACTCTACTATATATGTCGTGAAAAAATTCCACACCATTTGATGGTCTATTTCCGTCTCTTGAAAATACATGCATTTTTTCAGGATTAACTGGAATACCTTGCCATCTTTCATCTTTTTTCACAATTCGAGTATGAGCATTATGCGGATTTTTCTCATAATTCATCCACGATAGTTTTTCGTCGTTGAAATCTATAATATCAATAATAGGATCATCTTTTTCATTTAACAATGGTCCTCTTTTTTTATCAACCATTTTTTTACTTTTTTCCCATATATCAGTTACTAGTTTATTTCTTTCTTTAACCTTAGCTTCTATCTCGTTTTTATTTTTGGCTTGATCTTCTCTATATAAACTTTTAATTTTCCTATTTAAATCATTTATCTTTGAAACAACACTATCTCCATTTTCATCTACCATATTTTTAATTGTATTATTTATTTCAACTAATTGTTCATCTGATATCGAATGCTCATATTGGCTCGTTTGAGAATTAAACATTAAATACACATTATTTTCCATATATTGACGAACAAATTCAAACCTCTCTACTATTGACATTATATAATTTGGATCGTTTTTCTTAATATTATCTTGAATAAATGGAGCATATGACTGACCCTGAAAACATGATATTGGCATCTCTCCAGCTAAGTTTAGAAAACGATTATATAATTGTAAGACACCTTCTAAACCATATGAAACATATGGTTTTGGAATTACTGCTCTACCTAAAGCTCCTGTTGAATTTGCTCCCAATCTTGCCTGCAATCCTGTATTCAAAATTGCCTCAAGGTTTTGTTTAGATGTAAAATGAAAACCTATATTATTTCGTATGTCTTCTATGTTATCAAGGCTTAAAAATCGATTTTCCATTATATTTATTTTCCCCTCCTTTTATATAATATATTTCTATTTTTCAAATATGATTTTATCAATATATATAATAACAAATTCACAAAAAAAATAACCAAGTAGATCAAAAAAAATTATTTTCATTTATCTCACTCACTTTAATATATTAATAATCTAAATAATACCATTCCTTCATCTTATTTTTTTCTATTCAAATTATATATAAAACCAACTTCTTTATATTCCTTATCTCCTCTTATACATGAAGATTCTCCACATAATTTTCCACCCATTTTTTCATAAAATGCTCTAGATGGATAATTTTCTTTAAAACACCAGATAATCATTTTATTAAGATTATTTTTCCTAAATTCATTTTTTACATATTCTACAAGAGCTTTACCTATTCCATTTCTTTTTTCTTCTGGTTTTACATATAAGGCACACAATTCGCAATCGACTTTTGGATATTCGTTTTTATAGTAATTACCAATTCTATATCTACAGAACCCAACAACTTCATTATCTTTTTCTGCAATAATAAAGCCATCTTCTTTATAATCTTTAATTCTCTTTTGATAATTTTCTTCAATACTTAAATTATTTAAATAGTCATCATCTACAATTCCTCTGTATGCAGTTTGCCAACCTCTAGTTGCAATATCGGCAACTGATTTTAAATCTTCAAATTTAACATTTCTAATTATTATTTTTTCCATATGTTTTACTTCTTTCTATATATTAATTTTATTCTTATTTCTTAATTAATTGCCCCTATTTTATCATTAAGAAGTAAAAAAAGAAAGCAATTTTTCATGTTTATACTATTTAAATCCCACAATTAAAGCAGTTATTATTTCATATTAATAACTGCTTTGTAATACTATTTTCTATTCTTCTCCCAAACAGTTCTTACTAAATTTAAAGAAACTGTTGATAATGTAAATCCTATTACTGGGACTAATGAACTTAACCATATATTATTGTTTTTATTTATTAAATAAGAATATATAACCACAACTATATATGTTAATATACAAATACATATCTTTCTAGTCCAGCTTGTTTCCCATGCTTTGTCTAATTCTACTCTTTTGTTTCTTTCTTTTATTTTTGCTATTTCGTTTTCTAAATCTTTATTATCCATATAATTAAATTCCTCCAACTATTTATTATAATTCTTATTTTTTTACAGTCTAAGTTATTTTTCTAATGTTTTTTTCCATTCTTCTTTTAATAATCCTGTTATATATTCGTCTTCAACTTTGCCTGTTGCTTTTGATATGAATCTTTGTCTTTTTATTCCTTCATCTTTATAACCAAATTTTAATTGCATTTTGTGTGATTTTTCATTTTCTTTAAAATATCCATTTTCTAGCCTTCTTAATCCTAATACTTCAAAAGCATATTTTATTCTTGCTCCAAATGCCTCTGTTCCATATCCGAATCCTTGATATTTTTCATTTATCCAAATTCCACCACCAGCAACACCATTTGCCATACTTATGTCTGTTAATTGAGTTCCACCTATGGCTTTATTTTCACTTTTTAAGATTATTGCAAAATTATATAAATCTTTATCTATTGTATTCTGTATAAAATATTTTGCATCTTCAGCGGTATATGGAAATGGTGCTCCTGCTAACCATTTTGTAACATTTATATTGTTTAGACCTTCTACCATATCGTCTATATCATTCATATTCCATTGTCTTAATATTAATCTTTCTGTTTCGATTGTTATATTTTTGTTCATAACTACTCCCCCCCTTTGTTTTATCACTTAAATCGTTAAAATCTTTTTCACCATCTTCATTATAAATTATTGAATCAACATTAGCAATATCTAAAACTTGAAAATCTTAATAGCATTTTACTGCCTTTCTTATAGGTTTATCCATTTAAAACTTCTCTCCAATCTAATTTTACAATATCT